>Ga0310695_10006387_pt1 | contig 19528 bp, 20 predicted proteins | sample RumenRJG_04DNA_FD_203882 | JGI IMG/M metagenome (GOLD analysis project Ga0310695, IMG submission 203882) | Bovine rumen microbial communities from Lethbridge, Alberta, Canada - RJG_04 (v2) (version 2) | ecosystem: Host-associated > Mammals > Digestive system > Stomach > Rumen | place: Canada...
GCAACACTCTTTATGACATTACGATGGGGAATATCGTTAGATACTGGCTCCATATCAGTTTCTTCATTTTCCTGTTTGCGATCCTTTCCGTCATTTTCCTTGAGTTTGTCGACAAAGATAAACGGTAACAGATCCGGAAATATCCGGTTTGATTTTTCCAAGAAAAGCTTCACGCGGAAAAAATGCGTGAAGCTTTTTCCTCAGAGTTTGATCGGGAGATAGTTTATGGAAGAAATTTTTGATATCAAAAACGCATTTGAGATCGTTCGGGCCGATGAACTCACGGGGGATCTGATCCTCCGCGTCACCGACGGGAAGACCGCCCTGCTGAAGAAGACCGGCGACATGGTCGTGCGCGTGAATGGCGGAAAAACGGAGATCGATGTTTATGCCGGCAGCTCCGACAAGCGTGACCGCTGGCGCAGGACCGGCGGAAAAATCGCCGCCTGGATGAAGAGCAAATGCCCTGCCTCCGCCGCGCTGGACTGCGGCCCCGCGGACCGGCGGGAACTGTTGGTCGGGCTGCTGCTGGGAGCGTATGAATTTTCCAAATACAAGAAAGCCCCAAAGGAAGCTCCCGGGACGCTTTCAGTCGTCATGCCGAAAGCAGATTTCGATGAGGTCAAAACAATTTGTGATGCCCAGAACATGGCCCGCGAATGGGCGCATGAACCGGCATCCGTTATCAATCCCCAAACCCTTTCAGACCGTGCGGAAGCCTTTGCCGCAAAGTACGGGCTGAAATGCACGGTCCTTGATGATGTGCAGCTGCGGGACATGGGTGCCGGCGCGATCGTAGCCGTCGGGCAGGGATCAAAGACTCCCTCCCGCATGATCATCCTGGAATATCCCGGAACAAATCCAGGCAACCCCGTCGTTTTGGTGGGCAAAGCTCTGACCTTTGATTCCGGCGGTCTCTCCCTCAAATCAACGACAGGCATGCCGGACATGAAATATGACAAGTGCGGTGCTATGGCTGTTTTCGGGATCCTGCGGGCAGCGGCACAGCTGAAGCTGGCCGTTCCGGTAACAGGCGTAATCTGCGCTGCGGAAAACATGCCTTCTGACAAGGCTTACCGTCCGGATGATATCCTCCGCAGCCTCTCCGGCAAGACCATCGAAGTCAAAAGCACAGATGCCGAAGGGCGCCTGGTCCTGGCGGACGGGCTGACCTGGGCTCAGCGGAACCTGGATCCCCGCTGTATCATCGATTATGCAACGCTGACCGGCGCCTGCGTTGTCGCTTTAGGCCATGTTTTTGCCGGGCTGATGTGCACCGATGACGACCTGTTCGGCGGGCTGTACGCTTCAGGTGAAAAGACACAGGAACGGGTCTGGCGGATGCCGCTTGACGAAGAATTCGCTGAAAAACTGAAAAGCCCTGACGCGGACCTGAAAAACTCCGGCGGCCGTGAAGGCGGCACCTGTACCGCAGGTATGTTTCTGAAAGCCTTCATTGATGACGGGATGCCCTGGGCACATATGGATATCGCAGGGACTGCTTATAACATGGACGGATCAGATTACTTCGTCCCCGGCGCCACCGGTTTCGGCGTCCGTCTGACTGTCGACTGGCTGAAAGGGCTGAAGGAAGTGAAATAACTCAAAAATCAAAACAGTCTCTGTATGAACCGGATACGATCATCATTACGGTCTCGTTTTTATTGGTATGAACCTGAACCGGTTACTGATCATCAAAGATCTGATCATCGTCTCTGCTGCCGCGCTGGATATGCGGAATAATACTGCTAACAAAAAAATCGGAGAATCAGGAATGAGAAAAATTGCACTAAGCGAGTCTTTATCCGTCTCACCGGTGATCCAGGGGTACTGGAGACTGGTCAGCTGGAATCTCTCCACCCCGGAACTCGTCTCATTCATGCATGCGTGCATAGAGCGCGGGATCACCACATTCGATACGGCTGAAATTTATAATGCAACGCTTTGCGAATCACAGATAGGAGAGGCTTTCCGCAGTGACCCGACGATACGTCCTCAGATCGAACTGATCACAAAAACCGGAATCTTTCAGCAGAAGACCGGCAGCGGTACCTTCGGGTACTACAACACCACCTATGACCGGGTCATAAAATCCTGTCATGAAAGTCTGGAACGGCTTCACACAGACCATGCCGACCTGTACCTGATCCACCGGGAAGATCCCTGCTTTGACCCATGGGAGACCGGACGCGCTTTGCTGGACCTGAAAAAAGAGGGACTGGTCAAAGAGATCGGCGTATCCAATTTTGACCCGATGAAATTTGATGTCCTGAACAAAGCTGTTGATGGTCAGCTCGTTACAAATCAGATCGAATGGAATCCTGTTTGTTTCGAACACTTCAACTCCGGAATGATGGATTATCTGACTTATCATAAGATCCATCCGCTGATCTGGTCCCCCATGGCCGGCGGCCGCCTTTTCAAAGGTGGAAACGAGCTCTGCGAAAAGGCTATGGCGAAAATTCGTGAAATTGCGGAACGGCATAACGCAGACCCGCAAACAATCATCTATGCCTGGATCATGTATCATCCGGTCGGTGCGATCCCGCTTTCCGGGAGTCAGCAGCTTTCCCGCCTTGATCTTGCAATCAAAGCACTGGATATCAAACTGGAACATTACGAGTGGTATGAAATCTATACCGCAAGCGGTCAGCAGATCTTACGGTAAAAGCTTATCATAAAACAACAAACGGAAAAGGCGCTTTCTCAAGCGCCTTTTTTCATTTCATATCATGATCTCATTATTATCAGTGATAAAGACAGATCCCCGATCTCAATGCGACAATAATCTGTCTTTGATCCGTAATTTTTCTACTTTCCGGAGATGGTCACGCCACCGAAGGCGATATAAGGGATACTGTTGGAACCATCCTTCAGCAGGTCGGAACTGATATCCTGAATGTTGTTCAGCATCTCCGGGACACAGCCGCTGATCATCGTCTCTGCCAGGGCACCGGTGATTTTCCCGTTTTCGATCAGGAAGCTGTTCTTAGCCACACCTGAGAATTCACCGCTGGGCGCCGGAGCTCCGCCGGAGAATCGCATCACCAGGATACCGCGGCCGATCCCGCTGATGATATCATCAAGGGACTTTTCCCCGGCAGGGATGAAGAGGTTCCCCGCACTGCAGCCTGCACGTTTCCCGCCGGTCTTGTTCGCTCCGTACTGGCTCAGGTCAAAGCTGGTCAGGATACCATTCCGGATCAGATCAAAATCTTCCGCGGGATAACCCTCCCCGGTAAGGTGCGAACCGATCACCACATCTTCTCCGCAGGCTTTCAGTGAAACAGTCAGCCGTTCATCAGAGACTTTTTCACCGAGTTTATCCTTCCAGACGGAAGTTCCGTCGATCAGGCAGCCATCCGAGACAAAGTTCCCGAAGATAGTTCCAAGGACGATCTCAGACAAGGCAGCGGGTGCCAGCACGACCGTTCCGGTAAACTTGCCGTTCAGCGGTGAGGGCTCGATCTGCTTTTCGATCTCACCGAGTTCACGATCGATAAGGGCACATTCGATTACAGGCCTGTCCAGTTTCGCCAGTGTCACATCGCTTCCGAAGAAAGATGAGCTTTTCTCCCCTTCATGGGCGGAATACATCAGGGAAAAAGTATACGCACCGGCAGTCATGCGGGACACGACACCGTTGGAGTTCATGTAGATGGACCGGTATGCGTCATGCTCGCTGATCAGCTGTTCCATCAGGATCTTCGGATGGCGTTCGCTGATATCACCCATCAGTTCCTTTGTCCGTGCAAACAGGGCTTCCGTATCACATTCGGGAGTTCCTTCGGTGAAATCCCCATTGAAAGGACCCTCCGCGAATTGCCATGCAGGATCAGGTTCCGCGCTTTCGGCAGCAGAAAGTGCATCAGCAACAGCTGCCAAAACAGCTTCATCATCAAAACGGTTGACATGGACGGTTCCCTTGCGCTGCTCCTTCAACACGGTAACTGCCACATCCCGGTCAAACAGCGTCCGCATCAGGGAAAACTTTCCTCCGTCCACATTAAACTCGCGCTTTTCGCTTTCCCGAACAACGCAGTGAGCGTAATACGCTCCTTTTGATTTGGCTTCCGCAAGGATCATCTCAGCAATTTTTGAAAGTATTTCCATCTCAGCGTCCTCCGATCATGACTTTGCAGCGCAGCGCCGGACCACCCATGCCCACAGGTATCGGCTGCTTCTTTCCACAGAACCCGGAGCTGGACCAGACAACCGTATCTCCGACCATGTCAACAGTTTTGAGCATATCGAACGCTACACCGGAAATGGTGGTATCCAGCAGTGCCCGGCCGAGTTTGCCGTTTTTGATTTCGTAACCCATGGTCACACCAAACATGAACTCGCCGGTGGTATCCGCCTGCCCATTGCCGGAATCGATTAGATAGTAGCCGTCATCAATGGAGGCGATCATATCTTCCAGTTTATCGGTCCCGGGATGTACGGATGTGTTGCGCATACGGATCAGCGGCTCATCGGAGAAGAGCCATGCACGGGCATTGCCCCGAGGTTCCATTCCGAACTGCTGTGCGCTTTCCCGGTTGTTCATGTACCCGGTGAGAATGCCGTCTTTGATCAGTGTGACATCCTGCGCGGGTGTGCCTTCGTCATCAACAAAGACCGGAAGCGGACATCGACTTCCAAAGGCGGAATGGGCAAAATCGGTAAGGGTCACCTTTTCGCTCGCGACCTGCCGGTTCAGACAGTGCGCCGCCACAGATCCGCCCAAAACCAGGTCCGCTTCAACGGTATGCCCGACGGCTTCATGGGAGAGCATCCCGGTCATCATCCCGCCAAGAATCACAGTCTTCAGACCTGCATCGGCATAGACCCCGTCTTTTTTCTGCATCAGCTGACTGTAAAGCTGATCAATCCCGGAATACCATCCGGAAGGATCCGTAAAATTCAGGTCAAAGGTCCCTTCGCCGCCGAAGGCTTTGAAAAGTTCAACCGGCTGACCATCCGGTGTAAGGGCGGTCAGGATAACATAGCAATAAGACCGCGGAAGGATCGTATGAGCATCCATACCGTCAGATGTGAAGAGCATCTTCTCCATGGAATCTTCCGTGGCAACGATCGTCCGGCTGACCAGATCCGGGCAGTGACCGGTCACATAATCATCCAGCTCCCTGGCAAAATCAATGTAAACCCGCTGTACAGGGTCATGGCAGCCTTCCCGGATTTTGTAAGCGTCACGGTTCAGCACCGGGAGCGCTCCTTTGCCGAGACCGACATGGCTGTCCATGAACGCCGCATTTTCAGCAGCCGCATGCAGTACCTTTTCTGCGGCCTCTGAAGTATACTCCGCCATGGAGGAAAATCCCCAGGTGCCGTTCCGGTAGACCCGGGCGGAAACACCGGAAATATCGGAACGTGAATTGTTCACTACATTTCCCGAAAGCAGAACCACGCGCCGGCTGCGGTTGAGCTGGCCGCGCAATTCGGTATGTGTGCCGGGATCGAACAGGGATCTCCGGCAGGAAATTACATCATTCAGCATAAAAACTCCTGACAATGAATTCTTTAAAGTTTAGAAGGGATCAGACATCTGCCGCAGCAGTTTCTCCGGCCTCATCCCGAAACTGACTGAGTTTTCCCTGGTTGATCAGGATCACGCCGATCACGATACCGGCACAGCCAATGACCTGATGAAGGGAAAGATATTCATGAAAAACCGGGATCGCGATCAGTGAAGAAAAGACCGAATGCAGTTCATCCGTCGGGCTGACCACCGAAGCCGGCAGGATCCCCAGCGCATAGGTGAGCGAAAAATATCCGATGATCTGGCAGAACACCGCGGTCATCAAAAATCCCATCCAGACGGACCGGCTGTATCCGGTGAGAGGATGTCCCATAACACGGCAGAAGATAAACAGCGTGACGGAACAGGCGATATTTGAGATCCACATCTGCTTCAGGGTCGAGAAATGCCCCCGTCCCAGCTGGGTAAACATGAAATAACCGCAGTAGAAAATACTGGAAAAGAAAGCGATCCGGTCCCCCTCATTAAACCCTTCCCGGAAGAAATCAACACCCTTCCCGGACATAAAGACCATACCGGTCATGGCCAGGACCAGGCCGATCCAGAATTTCATATTGAACTTTTCATGAAGGAAGACCAGTGAAAACACGGCGATCCAGACAGGAGCCATGGCGTTCAGGACCGTGGCGTTGCTGACAGATGTTTTGGAAAGAGCCATAGACCAGAACCCGTGATCCATCCCGGAGATCAGCCCGGCACAGATTGGAAACAGAATAAAAGGAAAGAGCGAATGTCGTTTCCCGGAGCAATCCTGCCGGTCATTTTCTTTCCGGAAGGGAACAAAAAAACTGAGCAGTACCGCCGGGATCATCATTCGATAAAAACTGGTCACGACAGTAGGAGCGTTGTTGGACTTTACCAGGATCGGTGAGACCGAAAGCGCCAGCGTCCCGATGATCAGGGCGATATATCCCTTCAGCAGTTTTTTCTTATCTTTTTTTCCTTCCAAAACCGCTCCTGACAGAAAACAGGTCCCTTCTCCATCGACGGAAAGAGAAGGGACCTGTTTTTCAATTTCACCTATTCAACAATGATATTCGCGATCAGGGATTCTCCGAAGAAGCGGTTATCCGCTCCGAAGAGTTTCCATTCAGACCGGTATTCGCCTTTTTCTTCCGGTGCGGTCAGTTCGATTGAGATCTTTCCCCGGGCACCGATAGGAATATGGGGAATCTCCACATAGTCGGGAGCGCCCATCTGATTGCCGGAAACGAAGAACAAATGATAGCCTTCACCCCAGGCGCAATCGCTGTAATTGATAACTTCCCATTCCTTCAGAAATTTTGTCCCCGGTGCAACCCTGGTGCCGTCCTCATAAGTTACATCTTCAACAAAACCCATGACATTAGTGCAGGCCGCTGCTTTCGTAGGTACCGGAACCGTCGCGGCTGAACGGGTCGGCAGGAACACCGCTTCAGTGGATTCAGGCTGTTGTTCCTTCTCTTTCTGACAGGCTGTCATGAGGATCGTGAAGCTTGCAACCAACAGGATAAGAAAAATGATATGTCTTGTCTTCATAAAAATCAACCCCGATAAATTCCGGTTCAGACCGCTGCCGGGAAAAAGCAGCGGATACCCCTATTATAATGCTGTTTACTTATTGAAATTCCGAATCCTGTCACCGCTGACCTTCCCGCATCCCAGAAATACCCCGTGGTCATCCAGGATCATGACGATCGAGCCTTTCGGAAGCGGAGATATATCGGGGCGGATATCTGCCCCTCGCAGCCATTCTTCCCGTTCGGACTCTTCCGGAACGACACGGTTCCCGTTCATTCGGTTGAAGAACCGGGAGACCCATTCATTATCAGGGATAAATCCGCCGAAAGTTTTCACAGCTATGCGCATTCCCACAGACTTGCTGGGAAGCGTCGGGAAGGTCTGAAGATAACGTTCAGGCAGTATCCAATATTCATCCCCCCTGCGGTAAATGACAGTACCTGTCTCATCGCAGATCGAACCCAAAGAAAGTCCGAACTGATCATCAAACCATACAGCAAGCCCGTCCTTATCCTTCGGATCCGCCGGTGTGAAGCTGCTTTTGTTCCATGGACGGTACGGGACCATTTCCGAATCAGCACTCGCTTCAGCATCAAAATAATCTGTTTTTTCGAGAAGACATGCAAAGAAACCGGCTGTTTCATACCGGTGCGGCCAAAGACGCACTGCCCCCTTCACTGACAGATCATAATTCTGTCCGAAAGCAGCGGTCAGGCCCGGAGCAGGATAAGGAATCCGTTCCGCCGCATCGCACACACGGATCTTACCGCGGAAAAGCTTCAGAGCAGCGTCCACCACAGCTTCATCTTCATCCGGTGAGAGTGTACAGGTAGAATAAACGATCTGCCCTCCCGGCTTCAAAGCTTTCAGCGCAGATTCAAGGAGCGCTGTCTGGCGCTGGGCAAGAGCCTTCTCTTCCCGCTCACTGATCGGACGCATCGGATGGGAATCTAACGATACCAGACTCTGCATGCTGCAAGGCGCATCCAGCAGGATCAGGTCAAAAGTGTTCGGAAACCAGTCTCCGTAGCTTTCACCGGGAAACTGGGTAATGGCGTGGTTCACACTGCCCCAGTTTTTCAATACCGTCTTCAGTGCCGGAATGCGGGAAGGACTTGAATCATTGGCAAGCACAAGCCCGCGGTCCATACTGCGCCCCACAAGATGGGTTGTCTTTCCGCCCGGAGAAGCAGCCAGATCCAGGATCAGGGGAGTATTATTCAGATGCGAGGAATCAAACAGCATCGCCGGCATCATGGACGCACTGTCCTGGATGTAGTAATGGCCCATCCGATGCTCGGTTGTCATGCTTGGGGGAATCTGCGCGGCGCGGACCCGCTGACCCTCGGGACAGAAAGGGATGGTCTCCAGATTCCAGCCGTACCGCTCAGCCATCGCGGAAAGCCTGTCCGCATCCGTCTTGAGCGGATTGATGCGGAAAGCCTGGAGCAGCGTTTTTTTCAGACTGGCTTCGAGGGACTCCAGTTCATTTTCCGGAACAAGGGGGCGGTATTTCGCCCAGGCCGCGTCGAAGGCGTCCTGCCGCGGTGTTTCGCTGATCAGTCCGTTGTTTTTCTTTTTCTTACTCATAATATTCCAAATGAGAAAAGGTGCTCAGCCATGATCACAGAAGGCTGCCGAACCGTTTTTCCTTTCTCACATCTCATTTCCTGATAAAAAAGATCATCTCTCCGGCGATCTCGGTTTCTTCGGTCTCCCAGCCGAGGCCCTCGATGTTTTTCTCGATCAGGCTCCGCTGGCGGTCCCTCATCTGATGCTGCCCTGTAAGGTTTTCCGCGGGCAGAGTGACTACGATCGTCCGCACCGGCAGACTGATCCAGAAATCGCGGTTGCAGCCCTTCTGCCTTGACTCAAAACGGTGTGCTTCCTTGAAGAAAAATGCGGTGTCCGCGGGAACTTCCGGCGGATCCAGCAGGATATCGCGCACCTCCGCGAGGGGCTCAACCCCGTAAGCCCGGAAAAAGCTGTTGATCAGACGGACCCGCGGGGCGTGCAGGTCGTAGGCATGGTAGGCTGTTTTCTTCGGAAAGCCCATCCAGGGAAAGGCGAAAGGGTTGAAAGCGCAGGCGGTGTCCAGCACGCTTTGCGGGGTGCCGATCCGTTCCCGGATCGCCTGATAGAATTCCCGCATATGCGGGATGCGTTCCCTGGAGGAGGTATGGACGGCAAGCAGCTGCAGACACCAGTCCTCGACAGCATCCTGACCCTGCAGGGCGGCTTCCGCAAGACGCCGTTCCTCCGCTTCGTAATCGGGATCGCCGAGATAAGGAGCAATGATCTGGTGGAGTTTCTCGCGCATGGCTTTCTCCACCTCTTTGGCGGGCCTTCCGGCGGCGATCTCCCGACGGATCAGGTCTGTCACGGTCTCCCGGGGCAGATCCATGGAGGCATATTTCCGCGAACCCAGCACCCGGTCGGTCATCTTCCGGATGTCGTCTTCTGTCAGTTCCCTGACACTCATATCAATCGTCTCCGCTGAAGACTCTGGACTTCAGTACGAAAAGCAGTTCCGACGGGAATTTCACTTTCCGTATCTCCCATGCTTCCTGATCAACGATATTCATGAAATGCACTTCGTAATTCCGCGGCATCCCCTTTTCTTTCCCGCTCAGGGAGGCTCCCGGGAAGGTCACCGCCGCATAGCGGGCCACGTAAGAAAGCTGGCTGAGCATGTTCCGCCCGCCGTATTTATCGATTTGCTCCAGGCAGGGGATCACCTTGAAGAGATACACCAGATCATAGGGACCGCCGGGCAGGCCGTAAAGAAGGTTGGTCCGGGAAGCCGTTCCGTCGATCCCGCGCTTTTCGAAAAAGCAGTTCAGCAGATCGGCCATATCACTGAAAAGATCAAAAGCTTCATATCGGAAACCAGGCTCCAGCGGCATCCATGGGATGGAAAAGGGATTCAGCCCGCAGGCAAGGTCGCATATGGTCTTCGGCTGGGGAATATCCCTGAAGATCTCGCCATAGAGATCATCCAGGATCCCGCTCCGCTCCCGGGTTGAAGCATGCGTGTGCATGATCTCCAGACAGAGCGGTTTCAGCTCTTCATCCGGAGTATCCGGAGTGACATCAGCCAGCTTTTCCTTCAGGCTGCTGTAATCCATGTTATCGTTCCGGTAGGCGCCGGAGACCTGATAAAGCTTAGATTTGACATTTTTGACGATCTCTTTGCGGTTTTTGGAATTGCGAAGTTCCCGGCTCAGCACCTGCCGGATCAACCCGGGTTCGATATACTTCGCCTTTTTGGTCTCGCCGATCTCCTCAGCCAGTGTTTTGGGATCAAGATCTTCTGCCATATTTTCTCTCTCGTAAGATTTCGCATAAGCGGGTGAGGACACGAACATTATGGATGGTAGCCAGCCGCGGAAACAGGCTGTCGTTCATTTTGAACAGATGCCGCAGGTAGCCGATCGAATATCTCCGGCAGACGGGACAGTCACAGTCCGCCATCACCGGGCGGTCAGAACGGATATGCTTTTCGTCACTGATATAAATATATTTCAGCCATTTCCCGCCAAAGTCCGCGTTTTCCGGATCAAAGGAATAAAGCCGCCCGTGACGGGCATCCCGTGTGGGCATGGCGCAGTCGAAAATCTCATAGCCGAGATCAAAACAGCGCGCAACATTCTCTGGATGGCCAATACCGAGAGCATGGATCGGGAATTCCCGAGGGATAAGGCTGCGGGTGTATTCCAGAATGTCATAGAGCAGGTTTCCTTCCGCATCCAGCGGCCAGCCGCCGAACCCGTATCCGTCAAAACCGATCGCCAGCAGCTCATCCGCGCAGCGTTTTCTCAGTTCAAAAGCCCCCCCGCCCTGAATCACGGCAAAGAGTTTCGGTTTCATACCGTCGTATTTTTTCTGTCCGACGATCCGGTCAAATTCTTTGCGGCAGCGTTTCGCCCAGTTCACAGTCCGGATCACGGATTTTGTCTGTTCCTCTTCATTGTCATCCACATGGGTGCACTGATCCAGACAAATCACCACATCCGTCCCGAAAGATAACTGCAGCTGGACCGTTTTTTCAGGTGTAAACTGGACCTTCCGTTTACTGCCCTCGGGATAAAAGATGAATCCATCCTCATTCATTTTTCCGAAGGATTCATTCTCCCTGATCAGGGAATACGCCTGAAAGCCTCCTGAATCTGTGATGATGGGATGCGTCCAGCCGCTCATTTTGTGCATTCCGCCAAGAGACTGAACGACCAGGCTGCCGGGTTTCTGCATCAGATGGAAGGTGTTCATCACAAGGCCTTCTACCCCCGCACTTTCCAGGTCAGCGGCATCAGCAGAACGGACCATCCCATAGGTAGCATCCGGCAGGTAGACAGGGTAAAGCAGCTTCCCATGGGGAAGCTCCAGTCCCGGATAAGTGAGATTCACTGTCATGGGATCACAATCTGGAGACCGCTCTGCAGCGGTTCACCCAGAACCAGCTGGTTTTTGGTAGCAATATCTTCGGGCCGGACATCTCCGAAGGAACAGGCAATGCTGAACAAGGTATCCCCGCTTTGCGTCGTGTATACTGACGGGTGGATGATCAGTGCACGGCCGCCATATCCGTCAAGCCGGCTCCATGGATTCGGACTGCGGGGCAGCAGGATCGTATCACCCGTTTTCGCGTCCGCAGGGGCTGTCAGCTGGTTCATGGTAAGAAGCTGTGTCAGGCTGATATCGAAGCGCCTCCCCAGGCAGATCAGATCATCCCCTTCCTGCAGGGTATATGTCGTCATCCCATTAAGAGTCCCATACATATTGATGTTCGGATCATAAGGTTTGGTCGCTGTAGGCTGGGGTGTCGCCGTCGGCAAAACTTTCGTCGGTTTTGGCTGTACTGCAGTAGGTTTCGGTTCAAAAGGCGCCGGTTCTGTTGGGATCACTTTCAGCGTTTCCGGTGCCGGACCGACCTCCGCGAAGAAACTTTCCTCATCGAAAGACGGTGCGGGAACAGGCTTTTCAGCCGGGACTTCCGTAGGGACTGCCCGTGTCGGCAAAACCGTATCTCCGTTCATTGAGGCGATAACGGCTGCTTCCCGCTCCGGGGATACAGTTTCCTTTGAAAGCGGTTTAAAAGGTTCATATTTATCTTTCCCGCTGCAGGCACACAGCAGCAGGGCAGAAATGATCAGGAATCCGATAAGTTTGCGCGTCATTGGTCTCTCTCCTTTCCCAATGTTCAACCGTAAACCGGCCGCTGTATCGCAGGATCAGTCCATATGACTGCGGATGGCGGCCAGCAGCTCCTCGTAAGTCTCGAAGGCGGGCAGCTGAGGATAATCTGCTTTGATCTTCTCTGTACTCCGGAAAAGGAACCCCGCTCCGGCATTCAGGAGCATATCCAGGTCGTTGTAGCTGTCACCTGAAGCAATGGTCTCAAAACCGATCGAGTGCAATGCCCGGATCGTCGAGAGCTTCGACTGTTGTATACGCATTTTGAAATCTGTTATATGACCATCGTCAGATACAACAAGCGTATTGCAGAAGATCGTCGGCCAGCCGAGCTTTTTCATCAGCGGGGTGGCGAACTGGGTAAATGTATCGCTGACAATGATCACCTGGGTCATTGCCCGAAGTTCATCCAGAAATTCCCGGGCTCCCGGCAGAGGATCGATAGTGGCAATGATATTCTGGATCTCCTTCAGCCCGATACCCCGTTCATTCAGAAGATTGATGCGCCATTTCATCAGTTTGTCATAATCAGGTTCATCACGGGTGGTCCTTTTCAGTTCCGGAATGCCGCTGGCTTCGGAGAATGCGATCCAGATTTCAGGAACAAGGACACCTTCAAGATCCAGACATACAATATTCATAAAGCTTTATTCCTTTCCATTGTCAGTTCCTCTTAATTATGTCATAGAATTTCATTTTTTTCAATAACAGTTCAGGAAACAGGTTTCCGTGAGCGGGAAATATAAACAAAGGGAACCGGTATACGCATTATTCGTTATCCATAATCTTCTAAACCTTCGGCAGCCCTTGCCTGGGAAACGATCAGGAGCTATACTGAAGGGACAGGAGAGATGATCAATGAAAACCCGACAGACAATCCGAAAAACCGGGATCTATGGCACCCTGGGGCCTTCCTGCGCAGACACAGAGATCCTCACGGAGATGCTTTCACTGGGAATGACCGGAGTCCGGCTGAACCTTTCCCACATGAGCATTCAGGAAGCAGAGCCGATGCTGACCTCTCTCAAAAATGCCATGGAAAACTGCGGCAGATCATGCAGTCTGCTGATCGACATGCAGGGACCTGAGCTCCGAATCGGCGTATTGAAAACCCCGCTGGTGCTTACAGAGGGGAATATTCTGGATCTTGAAGAGCTTTGTGCGCCGCAGCAGGTGCTGGATGCTGTCAGGCCGGGACAGATGATCCTTTTGGACGATGGCAGACTGCTGCTTCTGGCCGAAGACAGCAGAACAGCCCGGGTGATACGGGGCGGAAAATTGACAAGCAGGAAAAGTATCGCGCTTCCCGGAACAGAGATCCGGCTTCCCGCTCTCACCGGGGAAGATCTGATGAATATCAGCTGCGCCGCGGAGCATGGAGTTACCGGGGTAATGCAGCCGTTCGTCCGATCCGGAGAAGACCTGAAAACTGTGCGTGCTGCGCTTGATGCGGCGGGCGGCCAAAAGATACGATTATTCGCGAAAATCGAAGACATGAAAGGTGTGGAACGTCTCCCCGAGCTGCTGGAAACAGCGGATGAGATCGTGATCGCCAGAGGAGATCTGGGAAATGCGATGCCTCTCTGGGAACTGCCGGCCATCCAGAAACGGATCGCTGCACGCTGCCGGGCAGAAGACAAGCCTTTTATGGTGGTCACACAAATGCTCAGCTCCATGGAGCACAGCCCTGTTCCGACAAGGGCAGAGATCAGCGATATTTTCAATGCTGTACTGGACGGCGCAGCTTCCGTGATGGTGACAGGTGAGACTGCTGCGGGGAGTTATCCGCGCGAAGTGATCCGTTATCTGGCCAACACCGCCGCCGAAGCGGAGCGCTATCTGCAGAACTGCGAAGTGAAATAACGGAAAATAAAATGAACTGCCTGAACCAACAGCGGTCCGGTTGTGTTCAAATAATCCGGGATGATTTTCTCATTCCGGATTTTTCACTTCCGATATCTCATTCTTCATTTGCTTTCTATGGACGGACGATGGGAAAGATCTGGTTCCAATTGAAGCCGCCATCGGAAGTATTTACAAGCGCAGGAAGACCATTATAGGTGACGATGCCAAAACCGACGGTAGGAGTGATAAACTGAAGTCTGCTGTCCCATGCAAGCCGGGAAACGGACCGCCAGTTATCTCCGCCGTCTTCCGTGGATAAGATCTCAAACGGGAAATCCGATCCCGGAGCAGCCGCGACGGAATACCAGCCATATTCGGTTCCGTAAAAGGTAAGGGATCCTTCTGCGGCGGGGAGACGTGTAGTTTTCCAGGTGGAAAGCCGGTCCGATGTCCGGTACAGGATGGAAACCGGTTCACTGAGAGATCCTCCGCTGCAATGCAGGACAGCCCAGGCATACTGATATTGGGTATCCACAAACTTCGGGACAGAGAAACTGCAGCTGTAAGCAGGATCCGAGAGAAGCCCATCCGGAATGTTAAGTCCATATGGTGCCGGAACCTTCTGTTTTACCCAGGTATTTCCTCCGTCCACAGTGTGCCACAGGATCATATCAGGATCTTCGGCCGTATTGCTGCTGCTGATCCAGCCCTCAAGCGTATCACGGAAGACAGTCCCGTTTTTCTTTCCGACGGAACTCAGGTTGCCGGAATCGGATGTAACTTTGGGTGACCAGGTTTTCCCGCCGTCATGTGTCGTGTAGACCCCGACATATTCACGGCTCTCATTTCTCCCGATCCGCGCAAATATCCAGCCTGTTTGGGTATCCAGAAAACCAATCTGCGGATCGGTAAAAAACTCGATAGCATATCCGTCGGCGGGAAGTTCTGTCCCTGTCCAGGTCTGGCCGCCATCCTCCGTATACCAGATTTTTGGATCCGGATCATTCAGCGCCCCGTCCGGGGTATGGAAAATGAGCCAGGCATGGGAAGCATCCCTGAAACACCAGGAAATATCAAATTCCTGCTCCGCGTATTCATAGATAGCCTCAGGCGGAGTGACATTCTTCCAGTTATTTGCGCCGTCAACTGTACGCAGCACCATTTTGTCTGTTTCACCGGGAACCTGCCCGATTCCCCAGCCGGTACCTCCGTCGATCATGGCAATTTCCAGAACATTGATCCCAACAGGCGCAGTGATTTCCGTGGGTGCAATATGAATCGGCGGGGTGGCGGTGGCAGAGCGTACCGCCGGGCTCGGCGTAACACCGACAAATGTTTCACGCTGCTGGATGGTGGGAGTGGGCGTATCCGTCCCGATGATGATGGGCTGCAGGTCGTAGATCTGTACGGAGCAGGCAGCGGCAAGAATGATAAGCCCGAAAATCAGCGGAAGAAACCGCGGCTTCATAGCCGTTCATCCTTCCGGAGAATATCCAGCACAACGATCTTGGTGGAATGGTTGAAGGGTGTCGGATCCGCCGGCATCTGCCCCGGCAGTACAGGATCAAAGCCGAAGAATGATTCCGGAACCGGTATGATTTCGGAAACGAAAAGGCAGTCTCCGCAGATCGTACCGATCTGGTCAAGGAACTCCCTCCCCGAAAGGAACAGCGCGTTATTGACCGCGATGATCTTACCCCGATGCGCAGCCAGCGGGCGGATCTTGTTGATCAGTGAGGTCGGGTTCCGGACAAGGTCGATGCCTGCCCCCCTGCCTGCCCGGGCAAAAAAGGGCGGATCGAGGATGATCAGGTCAAAAAGACGCCCGGTCCGCCGAAGCATGGCAGCAGTATGGAAGAAATCACCGATGATGTATTCCTGGCTGCTGTGCCGTGACGTGAGGTAGTTATGGTTGACGTCGGTTTGCGTTACCGACAGGGCGCCGCCGGCTTCCGCGGCGTCCCCCAGGCTTCCGGTGTATGCAAAGGTGTTGAGGACCCGTTTCCCGACAGCGTTCTCAATCAGCCATTTCCGCAGCAGGCTGCTGTCCAAATAAAAACCGCAGTCTTTATTGACCTGCAGATCCACCGCATAGGGCACGCCCCATTCCCGAATTGTCCGCTCCGGGCTCTCCCCTGCAAGGACAGTTCCTTTCTTTCCGGCGTCATCGGCAGCATAACGATTTTTGAAAAGCACACAGCCGGTTTCCGGAAGTTCATGCAGGATGGTATCCCGAAGCAGCACGAGGATCTCCGGATCGGGCTTCACCTGTTTCGACTGCCACAGGATCACCGCGGTGCTGCCATAACGGTCAACGGAAAACAGCGGGCAGCCTTCGAAAAAGCCGCTGAACAGACGAAACGCAGTAGTATCCGGATCTGAAAACAGTGATTTCCGTTTCCGGATGGCGGCGGTCAGCAGATGAATGATCTTTTCGGAGAAATCAGACATGGGTATCTTAAACAAAAATACTCACCCGGGATACGGGCGAGTGAAAGGCTGGACAAAAATGGATCTCAGAATCTTACTGAGGAGAGAACCATGGACAGTACCAGAAGGATCGAAACGATGGCGATCCCGATACCCCATGTGCGGGCGGTCCGCTGCTGCTGGGACTTCTGCCGGTTCTGTTCTTTCGCGAGTTTATCAGCCCGGTTCTGTGCTTTACTCTTCTTTTCTCTCATTTTTTACTCCTTATAGAAGGGCCTGCAGCCCTGTTATTCCTTTTTCCCTTCGGAGGCACCGGAAGCGGCGGCAGGAGCCGCGGGTTCTTTTGCTTTGGTGCCGGTGTCAGACCCTTTTTCGGCTGATGTGTGCGGGATCTCTGTTTCGGCGGAAGACTCATGATGAACCGGCGTCTGCCCTGATGGGGAGCGGTTATCGGTTGAGTAAAATCCGGAGCCTTTGAATACGATCCCGACGGGTGAATAAACCTTATGAAGCGTCTGCTTTCCGCATTCAGGACATTCTGTAAGCGAGTCTTCAGTAAAATGCTGGAAAATATCAAACTGATGACCGCAGTTTTCACATCGATAAGTATACGTAGGCATATTTCAATATTATACACAAAATTGGAAATTCAGCCGTTCTTTATGCGAAATAAGTATCATTTTCCCGCTTTTGCTGCTTTTGCCGGAGAAAGCGGATATATTTACCGAACGGACAGCCGCACAGGCTTTGCGCTCTGCCTGATTTGCTGATTTTTTATTTTATAATTGAAAGAAAACAATGAGAAAGGCCGCCGGTTCCGCGCGGTTTTCGGGGAGAGAGACTTATGAAAAAACTGATCTGGATCTGCCTGTTTTTACTGGTTTTCACCTTTTCCGCCGGGGCTCAGGATGCGGAATGGCAGACAGTCTTCTTTGATGATTTTGATGACAATTCCTTCGCCTGGCCGCTGGGGCATGATATACAGGACGTGATGTCTGTTGACCGCATGATCAAAGACAGCAGTTATGTCTGGTCGATCACCACACCGGACCCGACTTTCTCCTGGATGGGAGTGACGGAGGAATATCCCGCGGATGCCAACCGCTACCGCTTTTCCACAGAAGTGCGGCTGCCGGACTTCGATCCCCTTGCCTGCGGCGGACTGCTGCTGGACAACAGGGGAAATTCAGCTTATGGGTATGTGGTCTGCAATGATAAGACCTACAGCCTGATCGAATTCTCCGCCGCAGGGGTAAAGACCCTGATCCCCTATTCCCCGATCAAAGATTATGACAGCTTCAGCGCCTCATCTATCGCCGCAGAAATCAATAACGGCTGGGTCGATCTGTATTTCAACGGCGTTTCTCTTGACACCTATAACATCGGTTTCAGCGAAGGCGGTTTTGGCCTGATCGCCATGCCGGAATCTACCAGCACCACCGAGATCTCTTTCGGGAACCTCGCTTTTGAGGCTACCAATGCGATACAGGAAACGACCTTCGACGCAGACGCGGTGGATCCCAACGCTTCGGAAAACGCCGCACGTCTGGTCAAAATGCTGAACATGAAGCAGCGGATCAGTTCCACCGCCGGCACCTTCACTACCCTACCCGACCGGGAGCTCTCCCTTGCCATGATGGGCTACAGCAGCAAGGAACCGCTGGGGATCGCCGCGAAGAGCCTCCTTCTGCAGAGTGATATCACCTGGGCTTCCGGATACGAACGTCCGGACTACTCAGGCTCCGGTTGCGGGTTCTACATCCGTGAGCTGAACGCGGATTCCTATATCGAGATCTTCGCTGCCATGGACGGTGGGATCCATGTAAATGCCTTCCGGAACGGCGCAAAGATCCCGCTGATCGACCTGAAATACGGAAACTGGAACATCGAGGGCGGCGGTCGTTTGGCAGTGGCCGCAGATAATCAGAAGATCACGATCCTCTGGAACGACAGTATTCTCGGGACGATCACCGATGCTACCTGGATCGGCTACGGAAATGCCGGATATCTGATCCACTCCGGCACCAACGGAGATTTCGGCACCCGCTGCACCTACTCAAACGGTGAAGGCTATATATTCAGTGAGGAATAACTATCTGTCTGGTAACTCACACAAAAAAACAAGTTGTAAAGATTTTAGAAAAACTGAATACTCTGTATTGTAAATAGGTAATTGTTATGGGATTATTTGATAAACTCAGGAAAAAACCTGCGAATCCGGTAGTCGAAATGATTTGCGGAAATCTAAAACGTTTCGGTGTTCCTGTCAGAGATTATGGTATGAATGCCGATTTTCATAATGGTGAGGTATACAACTATATATATACTGATCACACAAAAATCAAAATGGTTCCTAACCAATCCGATACGGCTTTCACGACAATGATAGACACTTCCATTATTTGCAGATACGAACGGGAACTCGGGCCAAGGATCGAAGAGTTTGTAAAATCCTATATCGCTGTTTTATTTATCCATACTGTTCTGAGCCAAGATGATATAGAAAAGATCAAGAATGGTGAACCATATTGCAAGAATGGCATCCGATCAATCATAGATCGCAAAGAAGACAGTCTGTACGTAACAATATTCGATTCAAACACCAGAACTAATGACCATTTGCTGCAAAATTACCGTTAGTTGCCCGTAGGGAAAAAATTACCGTTAGGAGCCTGATAAAATCCCGGATAATACATCGTTCCGTCTTTATTTTGAGTACCGACATGTCCATTCTCAATAAGCTCTTTTTCAGTATAGCCACCCTGTTTTCGCGGAAGCGGCGTTGGCATTAATGGCCGTCCCACTGAACTTTCGGTAACAGTGATCGTACAGGTATCAACAATTTCATTTTTATTATTTCTAAGGAATATTTTCCCGATACCCGAGCGAACCCCTGTTACAGGAAAAGGCATAAAAAGCAAGCAATATCAAATTCAAAATGGTTGGCAGGTATCAATAGATATTCCCATTTCAGATATTGAAACCCGAATTAAAGAATACTATTCTTCAAGACCGAAA
>Ga0310695_10006389_pt1 | contig 19527 bp, 13 predicted proteins | sample RumenRJG_04DNA_FD_203882 | JGI IMG/M metagenome (GOLD analysis project Ga0310695, IMG submission 203882) | Bovine rumen microbial communities from Lethbridge, Alberta, Canada - RJG_04 (v2) (version 2) | ecosystem: Host-associated > Mammals > Digestive system > Stomach > Rumen | place: Canada...
TGATAGTCGCCCAAAAACCGCTAAATTCAAATTATCTCGCCAAAAAGTCGCCAAAAATGATAAAACAAAAACGCCAATCAAGTAACATTCAACCGATTAGCGTTTTAAATTGTGAACCCGTGGGGAGTCGAACCCCAATCGAAGGAACCGGAATCCTTTATTCTATCCATTGAACTACGGGTCCAGTATGTGTCATTTTTTGCGTTTGCGGCTGCAAAATTACAGTTTTTTTTGTAGCTTTGCAAATTGGTTCGCAATTTTTAAAGTTTTTATGACCGTCAAGATAGACCCCAGCTGGCTCGAAGCGCTCTCCAGCGAGTGGCAACAGCCTTACTTTGAGCAACTCACACAGTTTGTGCGCGAGGAGTATCGCACCAAGCAAATATTCCCTCCTGGCCGACAAATCTTTGCCGCATTTGATGCCACCCCATTCGACCAGGTGAAGGTGGTGATTCTGGGTCAAGACCCTTATCATGGCCCAGGACAAGCCAATGGTCTGTGCTTCAGCGTGAACGATGGCGTGCCCTACCCTCCTTCGCTGGTCAACATCTTCAAGGAGGTTCATGACGACACCGGCGCTCCGATACCCACCAGTGGCGATCTCACTCGTTGGGCTCGACAGGGTGTGCTCATGCTCAACGCCACCCTCACTGTCGAGGCTCATCGTGCCGGGTCGCATCAGGGCAAGGGTTGGGAGCAGTTCACCGATGCAGCCATTGCAGCCTTGGCCACGCGACGCCGGGGCCTTGTGTTCATGCTTTGGGGCAACTATGCCAAGCAGAAAGGTCGGTTTATCAACCGTCTAGATCACCTTGTTCTCACTGCAGCCCATCCATCGCCGCTGTCGGCCAACCGTGGAGGGTGGTTTGGTTGTCACCACTTCTCGCAAGCCAATGCCTACCTGCAACGCCTGGGACTGGCACCGATCCAGTGGTAGCGAGCAAACAGTTTACAGTTAATAGTTAAAAGTCAATCGTTTTTTGTCGATGAAGGAGAAACAATATGAGACGATGCTGGCGCAGCTTGAAGGGTTGATAGCCGGTGAGAGAAACATGATGAGTGTGCTGTCGAATGCTTCGGCACTGATGCGCGAGGTGATGGGTGAACGCTACTTCTGGGTAGGATTCTACCTGGTGGAGAACGACCAGCTTGTGCTGGGGCCGTTCCAGGGTAGTGTGGCTTGTTACCGCATCGGCCACGGCCGTGGCGTGTGTGGCACGGCATGGGCTCAGGCCCGGACGCAAGTGGTGCCTGACGTGGAGGCATTTCCTGGCCACATTGCCTGCAGCTCGCTGTCGCGCAGCGAGATTGTGGTTCCGCTGCTTGATGGTCAGGGCATCGTCCGTGGCGTGCTCGACATCGACAGCAAGGAACTTGCCCAGTTTGATGAGACTGATGCGCGTTATCTCGAACGTGCCGCCGCCATCATTGCCAAGGAGTTGTGGTGAAACCATTGGCACGTATTTTGCAAGAATGGTTTCCAAAACATAAGTTTCTGATGTAGTAAAGTAGTAAAGTAGTAAAACCATTGCCTCAATTAATTTTAAATGCCGTGTGCTGCCAATGTAATGTATCGGCCCTACTACTCTACTCCCTTACTTCTCTACTACTAAAAGTGATGTCTTAACTACATAACTCCTTTAACTACCGAGAAGAAGCTACTCCCGAAAGTTAAATTCCAAAACATAAGTGCAATGAAATTCCTAGGCAACATCATCTGGCTGATATTCGGTGGCATCGCCACTGCTGTCGAGTATATCATGGCCTCGCTGGCCATGATGGTGACCATCATCGGCATCCCGTTCGGGCTGCAATCGCTCAAACTGGGCCTCCTGTGCCTCTGGCCCTTCGGTTCGCGCGTGGTTCGCAAGCCCACCAGCGGTTGCCTGAACATGGCCATGAACATCATCTGGTTTTTCATCGGTGGCATCTGGATAGCGTTGACTCACTGGTTCTTCGGGCTGCTGCTCTACATCACCATCGTGGGCATTCCATTCGGCAAGCAGCACATGAAGATGGCTCACATCGCGCTGACGCCATTCGGCCGCGAGATCATCGACGCTTAATCTATTGTTATATACCACATTACGCCATGCACCGCGGTGTGCATGGCGATTTTTGTTATCCAAAATGGTGGATATGTGCCGAAAAGTCTGTATCTTTGCAGATTAATGACTAAAAAAGCATACAACTCTCAATCGCAATGAGTCAAAACGCATACAACGAATTCAAGGAGAAGCATCCGTTCATTCTCAACTCCATTCTGATGGTGGTTGCCGCCATCGCCCTGTTCTACATCGGCCTGCTGTTTATTGATGTGTTCACCTCTCACGGCCAGGAGCGCCAAGTGCCCGATGTGCGCACCATGACGCTTGACAATGCCATCGAGGCACTGGAGAATGCCGGCTTCAACTGGGACATCAGCGACAGCACCACCTTCAGCGAGCAGTATCCTCCCGGTGTCATTATCGACCAGGACCCCAAGGCAGGTTCTAAGGTCAAAGCCATCCGCGTGATTTATCTCAAAGTCAATGCATTGCACCCTCGTGGTGTGCAGTTGCCCAGATTACAGGACACGTCGGTTCGCCAGGGTGTCGCCATGCTCAAGTCGATGGGCTTCAAGAGCATCGAGGTCGACAGCATCGCCTCGCCCTATGGCGGCTTGATACTTCAAGTCCAGGTCAATGGCCACTCGGTGGCCCCGGGCACATGCGTGAGCATCAACTCGCACGTCAAGCTCACCGTGGGTGACGGTTCGATTGAGAATCTCAACCCCGACTCGATACTAGACCAGCACACCATCGACTCGATTGAGCAGCGCAACTATGAGCAAGCGGTCGAGGAATACAAATCCAACATCTGATGAACGACGACTTGCTAGACATAGGACTGGATGATGTCGATGCAGGCTCGCACAGCGACATCCAGCTCGACTTCAGCGACCCCGACTTCACCGAGGACGGCCGCGACTACTGGGAGCACTACCGCTATGAGGTAGAGAAAGGCCAGGTGCTGCTGCGCATCGACAAGTATCTTGTCGAGCGCATCAAGGGCACCTCGCGCAACCGCATCCAGAATGCCGCCGAGGCCCAGTGCATCCGCGTCAACGGGCGTCCCGTCAAGAGCAACTATCGTGTTCATCCGGGCGAAATCATCAGTGTGGTGATGGACCGTCCGCGCTATGAGAACGAGATTGTGGCCCAGGACATCCCGCTCGACATCGTCTATGAGGACGATGAGCTGCTGGTGGTCAACAAGCCCGCCGGCATGTGCGTGCACCCCGGTCACGGCAACTACGACGGCACCCTGGTCAACGCATTGGCTTGGCACTTCAAGGACATCCCCGACTATGACGTGACCGACCCGCGCATGGGTCTGGTGCACCGCATCGACAAGGACACCAGCGGTCTGTTGGTGGTGGCCAAGACGCCTCGCGCCAAGACCTCGCTGGGCAAGCAGTTCTTCGACAAGACCACCAAGCGCCAGTACATTGCTGTCGTTTGGGGCGAGATGAAAGATGCCGAGGGCACCGTCACCGGCAACATCGGGCGCAGCTTGCGCGACCGCCTGCAGATGTGCGTGTTTCCCGAGGGCGACATGGGCAAGCATGCCGTCACACACTACACCACGCTCGAGAACCTAGCCCATGTGGCCGTGGTGCGATGTCAGCTCGAGACGGGGCGCACACACCAGATTCGCGTGCACATGAAGCACATCGGTCACCCGCTGTTCAATGACGAGCGCTATGGTGGCGACCAGGTGTTGCGCGGCTTCAAGACCGCCAGCTATGGAGCCTTCATCCAGAACTGCTTCAAGCTGTGTCCCCGCCAGGCCCTGCATGCCAAGACGTTGGGGTTTGTGCACCCTGTCACTGGCCAGCAGATGGACTTTGACAGCCCTCTGCCCGCCGACATGACTGCCCTGATTGAGAAGTGGCGCACCTATGCCGCAGCGCTGCACGTTGTCCCCCTAGCCCCCTAAAGGGGGAACTTCTGTTGTGGCAGCCACTTTTGACGGACGTGCCAGAGGCGCGTCCCTACCACAACCATGTAACGGCTGAACTACTGCAACTACTTTATAACACGAAGCGATGAAAAAAATATTGACACTGATGATGGTGCTGGCAGTGGCGTGCTCGATGCCCTGGCACAGCCAGCAAGAGGCACAGGCTGCCAGTGTGCAGCAGATGCGATTTCACTGCGACCAGGACACCTTGCGCATCAACCAGCTGCTGCAGGACGGGCTGGCCAGCCGTCTCAAGACTGCCAACGAGTTGGTGGCCTACTATGCCGACCGTCTGCTGGGCACACCCTACGTGGCGCACACGCTTGAGGGCGACGAGGAACGCCTGACCATCAATATCGACGAGCTGGACTGCACCACCTTCATCGAGACACTCTATGCCCTGACGCGCACCACACTCACCGGCCGCTACAGCTGGCGCGACTATGCTGCCAACCTCGAGAACCTGCGTTACCGCGACGGCCAGATGGGCGATTATTCGTCGCGGCTACACTACATCAGCGACTGGATTGTCAACAACCATGCGCGCGGCAACCTGGTCGAGGTAACTGCCGATCTGCCTCACGCAACCTATATGGTCAAGACCATCGACTTCATGACCCAGCACAAGGACAGCTACCGCAGCCTCAAGGGCGACAGTGCCATGGTTGAGAAGATACGACGCTTCGAGATGGGCTACCGCAACCACCGCATGCCCTATCTCAAGAAGTCGTGGCTGGGCGATAAGGCCGTGAAGGCCGCCCTGCGCAATGGCGACTTTGTGGGTCTGGTCACCAAGGTCGAGGGCCTCGACATCTCGCACCTGGGCATCATCCACAAGGACGACAAGGGCGAGATCTATCTGCTGGACGCATCGATGAGCGGTGGCAAGGTCATGCTCGAGAAAAAGAATCTGCGCGACCACCTGAGCGGCAACAAGAGCACCTGCCTGGGCATCCGCGTGTTCCGCATCATCGAGTGACCGCATCAGCCCATCACCTCTCTGTTAATTTTAACTCAAGTTTCTAAAGTAGATACATGTCGGTAGTTAAAGGAGTTAAGGAGTTATAGTAGTTAAGACGTTACATGATGGTGGCTGTTCACGCGGCACGCCGCGTCCCTACATTCTTAATTCTAAATTCAAAATTCTAAATTCCAAATAAGGTGGCAACAGTAGACGACAAAAAAATCATCTTCTCGATGGTGGGTGTGAGCAAGACCATTGAGCAGAACCAGAAGCAAGTGCTCAAGAACATCTATCTCTCGTTCTTCTACGGAGCGAAGATAGGCATCATCGGCCTGAACGGCTCGGGTAAATCAACCCTGATGAAAATCATCGCAGGCATCGAGACCAAGTATCAGGGACAAGTGGTGTTTGCCCCGGGCTACTCGGTGGGCTATCTGCCCCAGGATCCGCAGCTCGATCCGACCAAGACTGTCAAGGAGGTGGTCATGGAAGGCGTTCAGCCTGTGGTCGATGCCCTCACGGAGTATGAGGCCATCAATCAGAAGTTTGGCCTGCCCGAGTACTATGAGGACGAGGACAAGATGAACCAGCTGTTCGCCCGTCAGGCCGAGCTGCAGGATGTCATTGACGCCACCGACGCCTGGAACCTGGACTCGCGGCTGGAGCGTGCCATGGATGCACTGCGCTGCCCACCCAGCGACCAGCTGACCGAGCACCTGAGCGGTGGTGAGCGCCGCCGTGTGGCGCTGTGCCGCCTGCTGCTGCAGAAACCCGACGTGCTGCTGCTCGACGAGCCCACCAACCACCTGGACGCCGAGTCGATCGACTGGCTCGAACAACACCTGCAGCAATATGAGGGAACGGTCATCGCCGTGACCCACGACCGCTACTTCCTGGACCATGTGGCCGGCTGGATTCTGGAGCTGGACCGTGGCGAGGGCATACCTTGGAAGGGCAACTACAGCAGTTGGCTCGAGCAGAAGACGCAGCGTCTGGCCATGGAAGAGAAGACCGAGAGCAAGCGACAGAAGACGCTGCAGCGCGAGCTCGAGTGGGTGCGCATGGCTCCCAAGGCCCGCCAGGCCAAGGGCAAGGCACGTCTCAACAGCTATGACCGCCTGCTCAACGAGACGGTCAAGGAGAAGGAGGAGAAACTCGAGATTTTCATCCCCAACGGCCCGCGACTGGGCAACAAGGTCATCGAGGCGCAGCATGTGGCCAAAGCCTACGGCGACAAACTGCTGTTTGACGACCTCAACTTCATGTTGCCGCCCAACGGCATCGTGGGTGTCATCGGACCCAACGGTGCTGGTAAGACCACGCTGTTCCGCCTGATCATGGGCCTGGAGCAGCCCGACAGTGGCACGTTTGAGGTGGGCGAGACGGTCAAGGCGGTCTACGTCGACCAGCAGCACACCAGCATCGATCCCAACAAGAGTGTCTATGAAGTGATCTCGGGCGGTGTGGAACTGTTGCGCATGGGTGGCCGTGACGTCAATGCCCGCGCCTATCTGTCGCGCTTCAACTTCTCGGGTGTGGACCAGCAGAAGTTGTGCGGCGTGCTGTCGGGCGGCGAGCGCAACCGCCTGCAGCTGGCCTTGGCTCTGAAGCAGGAGGGCAATGTGCTGCTGCTCGACGAGCCCACCAACGACATCGATGTCAACACCCTGCGGGCGCTGGAGGAAGGCCTTGAGGATTTTGCTGGCTGCGCCGTGGTCATCAGCCACGACCGCTGGTTCCTGGACCGCATCTGCACGCACATCCTCGCCTTTGAGGGCGACAGCAACGTGTTCTTCTTCGAGGGCAGCTACAGCGAGTATGAGGAGAACAAGCTCAAACGCCTGGGCAAGGAAGAGCCCACTCGCATCCGCTACCGCAAACTCGACGCCTAACCGCTAATTTTCTAAAAACCGCGAAATCTTGTGCAAGCCAAATGCAGTGCCGAGGTTGCTCGAGCAATGCTGAGGCGCAGCCAAGATTATCCAATGACGCGAATAAGAAAATTCCTTCATTCCTAAAATTCTTGATAAAAATCATGATAACTGCGAATGACGCGAATAAGAAAATTCCTTCATTCCTAAAATTACTGCGCTGCGCTGGCCCTTCGGGCTCCCGTTCGGTCGTGAGCACTTCGTGGTTCTTGATAAAAACGTGACAGCCGCAAATGATGAGGACGGATTGAACTGAATGAGCCCCACGCCTAATGACGTGGGGCTCATCATAGACAAACTTTCTTGTCCTTGCCGTACTTTTGTCCCTGAGCTCGGTCAGCGTAGCATCTTGACAGCCGAGGTAGTGCCGTCGCTGTAGCGGGTGACGACGATGTTGACACCCTGCCACGGGCGTTCGCTGCGCATGCCCGAGACGTTGTAGTAGTCGACGTGCATCACCTGCCGGTCACCTGACAGCTGCTGCACACCGGTGATGACGCCATTCTGCTCATCGGTGATGCGGGTGATGGTCAGCGGATAGACGACATACTGTTTGGCCTCCCCTTCGGCACGACGTGGCGCACGAGCCTGTGTGCCACCAGTGGCAGTCTTGTGCTTGATCACCGCTCTCATCTCGTAGGTGTGACCGTCAAGTAGTTCGACCGATTCTTGTTCCAGATAGTCGTCCTTGTAATCAAACTGCCCCTTCAATCCCGCCTGGTTCCACTCGGGATGGTCGTCACTGCTGGGCACGACAAACTTCTCGCCATCCCTATCCCATTGCGACCACGTGACGGCGGCATACTCCATGGGCTTGGGCTGGACAAAGAAGAATTGCTTCTCACCCCCATAGCCTGGCTGATGGTTGTCGCCATAGAAACTGGCTGCGATATAGGTGTTGGCAGTGAACGCCACCTTGTCGCCATCAAGGGTGGGCACAGCATCCAGCTGGAACTCGGGGTTCTCCTTGCTGATTAGGCGGCCCTTGACGCCCTTGAGTGGTGCGCCATTCAGGAAGTCGGACGTAATCTCGTCTCCCGTGGGCAGATGCAGGGCAATCCAATTGCTCTGGTCATAGGTCTCGGGCACATCCAGTTCACTTACCTCATGGATGTAGTCAATCCAGTCATTATCTGTCTTCTCATCTCTGTCTGCGTAGCCATTTCTGTCTTTGCAGATGATCATGTGGGCATGGTTGTCCTTATCGTTCACCTCGGCGATGCCTATCAGGTCGGTAATCACGTAATTCCTGCCAGGCTCGCCCTCAGCGACCAGCTTGGCCAGGGTGACCTTTTGAATCCTAGACACATCGTTGCTCACACTGAGGTAGGCCTCGTTGCCGTTGACCGAGCTCAGCGCATCGCCACCGAAGGTGAGCAGTCCATCCTTCACCATCAGCTGCTTGCAGTTGCTGACGGGCGCAGGCTGGTTGGGGAAGTATTTGGTACTGACCTGCAACAAGTTGCCGGCCGGAACGGCGCCATTGGCCGCAGCCGTCTTGGTGGGCACCATGCGGTTCTCCTCGATATTGTTGCTCTTGGTCTCGATGATGACCGGGGTGCCGGCTGGGATGATGCCGCCCGTGATGGGGGCCATCTCGAAGGTCCCCTCGGTCTCGTCAACGCTTGTCACCACGTAGGGCGTCATATGCTCGGGGTTGAACAAGATGTTCCACGACGTGCGCAGTGTAGTGTAGTACTTGTCACCCACCTGCACCAGCTTCTCCGGATCCAGCGAGAAATAATTCTCCTTCGTCTCCAAGTCCTTGTCCATCGGCTCAATGTACCATTGAGAATATGGGTCATTTTTTAAAGCCTCAAAAGAGGCTGAACCATCTGTGTCTCTGAACCTTAATCCTGTCTTATTACCTTCATCATTGTATGTTATATCTGCTTGAGAAAATGCCCAAGTGCCTTCATCTGCAAACCTTGTGTAATGGGGCATTCTTAAATACTCACCATTGCTAAAGTTATAATAATTCTTATCCACACCTGATGAGTTCTGCACTTTAAAGTCATGATAAGTTACTTTCTTGGTGCCATCTCCATCTGGTATAGGAACATAAACTGTATTTGAATAAATTTCAATTATTGAACCTGCATTTGCAATAACTTCATCAAATGAATTTTCTAACTTGATAGCAGTTAAATTACTCAAACTTCCTTCATCATTTATTGCTGTGATATACCTATGCTCTGCACCAAAATTTTTCATTCTGCAATACTTATATCCATCCTCAAACACAGCGATGTATTCTCCAGAATTTTCTTTTGAAACTTGCATATGCCAAGGATTTTCCCTACTCACAATTTCTCCATTCTTTTTCCACCCAAGAAATTTCTTATCATAATTTAAAGTGTAAGCAAAAAGAACAACATTATCACCTATATCATTCTCAATTGCATTAGAGTTATCTTCATGTGTAATGGAGGTTCTGCCTAATTCAGTATTATTGCTACTGACCTTTATAAGAGGATCCTTTACTATTGGCTCAAAAACCGCAGTATATAGAGCATCATAATAATTTGTATTATTAGCATGCGGATTAACGAAAATAGTGTCATTCTTGCTTTCTGCTTCGGTATATTCACCACAATAGTTGGTGGTTATAACTTCTACGGTATAATTATTTGATGTACTAATTACCTCATCTTTTTCATTTTTCCAACAAACAAATTTATATCCTTCTTTCTCTTCAGCCCTCAAATAAAAATTGGTCTTAGCAGAAGTTTTATCAATTACCTCCGTACAATATGAAGCACTCTCATTCATTTTGCACGAACTACGATATGTCTCTGCCTTGCGATTATTAAAATTTTTTTCATAATCTGTTTGAGTCCCTCCCTGAGCATATACCAGCCCTGCACCAGTTTTATTTATTGTGACTTTAGTATATGCAACATAGTAAGAGTATCTGGTAGGGGTGGGGTTAACTGCCCAAGCATTCTTTCCAGCAAAGGCAAAGAGAATCAGCAATAGTAATATTTTAAATTTCAGCTTAACCATTATTCTAATTATTATCTTTTTTGTTCTTTATATTAGGCAACAGCAGTAGCATTAACAGAAGCAGCATTGCGCTTGCCGTCATAGTAATTATAGAAACATCGCACTGCAAGGGTTGCAGTGATGAGTTGGTGTGGCAGGTCGAGTTGCTCGCTCAGCGGTGTGGCCATGATAAAGAGCACCAGCACCACTGCGTAGAGTAGATAGACCTTAAAGAATCCTTTGCGCTTGCGCCATAACAGCCAGATGATTAATGGCAGTGGATTGAACGGGATAAGATACCAGTTCCAATGGATGCCGAATAATCCAGAAATAAAACTGGTGTACATCAAAAATAGTCCTGCTGCTGTTACCAGTACCATCAGTGCTGCATCAAGCAATCGGCCAATTATTTGCAGTCGCCATTGCAGCTGTGCTAACGCAATAAGAACCACAACCAACAATAGCAAGCCAAAGACTATTGTTGGGGTGACAGGCGATGCCTTGAAATCATTCAAGAGCGGCAACAACTGCTTCTCTCCCGTCAACATAGGACGATGGACTCCATCTGCTGAGACTATAGAGGCTTTCTTGATAACAGAGGCAATTAGTTCTGGACCAGTACGTCGCTCATTACTCCAAAACAAGTCTCCTTCAGTGCCAAGGAAAGTCAAGCACCAAAATTGAAGCCATGGCCACTTACGGGTCTCATACTTCAGTATAGCCCCATTTATCAACTTGAAGGGTTCAGGCCAGCCATTGAAATCGATGGTCTCGTCTGTCATCACATTTTCAATAGCCATGAGCGACACCGACGAGCAGTTGTTCTGCAAGAAATTGAAGTGGCGCAATTCCTCATCAACATAGTCATTATCCAGCAACCGCCATAACTCTTGTTCCTCGTGAAGTGTGAGATTGAGCGTATATTGCAAGACTCGCCGTCCTTCACGATCAAAACCTTTCAGAAAAACTGCTGTGGGCACGGCAATCATGTGGGCATCAGTTTTGCCTATGAAGAACTTAATGATGCCGCCCATCCCAGGCTCTTCTTCAAAGCTAAAGCAGTAGTCAAGGTTATGAATGGGACATTCCATGCGAATGGTGGTATGCCCAAGTTGCGAATAAATGGCCTCACCTGGCGATGCCACCAGCAGGCTGGCCGTGACGAAGTTGCTGCTGTCGGGCAGCAGGGGGCCGCCGTTGGTCCACTGCACTGGCTGCTGGGCATGAGCCATGGCGCTGACGGCAAGCAGGATGGCTGCCGTCAGTGCCAGGTTCATTGTTCTCAGCCGATTGCACAACATTGCAGTGCCAGTTAGTTATCGCACGACTTTCTTGCCGTTCAGGATATAGATGCCGTGGGTGGGGTTGATGACCTTGCGGCCCATGAGGTCGTAGAGGGTGTTGTCGCCCTGCTGGGCATCGGCATCGACGGTGGTGATAGCCGTAGCCGTCTCTTTTTGAGCCCATGCCTTGTTGGCGGGCATATAGTCGAAGGTGTTGTCAACGGCAAAGGTCAGACCCTGCTGCAGGGTGAGCATGTTCAGCTTGTCGTTGGCGGTGTCGTCGTCAAAGTAGGTGCCCTTGAGTGCCGAATCCGCAGCCATGCGGGGCGCTCCAGCGGGGGTAGCAGCCACGGCAGGCATGAGCAGGTTGTCGGCATCAGTCTGGGTGGCGCACTCCAGCAGCACGGCGCTGCCGGCGGGAATCATGGTGTCGGTGATGGGCTGCAGTTCGGGGATGCCCTCACTGTCGACACGCGTCACCAGATAAGCCACAACGTTGTTGGGGTTGACGATGGTGTAAGGGAAGGCGGCATAGAGCGTGGTGTAGTACTTGCCGTCGGCCTCGACCGTTGCCTCGGGGGCAAAGTAGTTGGCCTCGGTGTCGATCATCTCGAGTTGCCACTTGGCCAGGTCGCCATACTCGGCAAAGTTGGCATCGCTGGCAATGGTGACATCGCCATCGTTGTCGTGCACAAAGTAGAGCGCGGCTCGGTCGGTGATCCAGTCGCTGTGGGCGGCCAGGGCGGCGTAGAGCTCACTGTCCTCGCCCAGCGTCTGTGCGGCGGCAGCCAGCACAGCGACGGCACTGACATTCTCGTCGGGCAGTTGCAGCTTGAGCACAACGCTGTTGTAGACAAACTTGCCGGCCACGGTGTTGGTGGGGCAGAGCGCCAAGTAAGCACCCTCGCCGATGGCTGTGGCCAGCGGTGCCAGGTCGAGGCCCTGCACGGCCAGTTTGTTGACCTGAATACCCTCGACACCCAGTTCGAACACGGCGCTGGCATCGTTGTGCGGCGAGGCCAGGTCGATGGTGCTACGCAGGCTGTGCACGCGGCGCAGATAGGGAGTCTGGCTGGTGGTCGAGGCGGTCTTGACATAGCAGTAGCCACCTTGCAGGTCTTCGCGCTCCATCAGGAACTTAATGTCGGTGCCCTCTTCGGTGCCGGCCTGCAGGCGGTAGCCGAAGCTGCCGTCATAGTCAATGCCCATGTAGTGGCGGTTGCCGGGCACCATGTGAGTGATGTAGTAGGTCACGGCAGTCTGTCCGGCTGCGGCCTCGAGGATGATGGCCTTGATCTCGTCCCAGTTGTCAATCGCCGGGACATCGACACACAGATAGACCGAACCGTCGGCATCGCCCGTCGGCACCAGGTGCAGCTGGAACATCTCCTCAAGGAACCATGTGGGCTGATTCTCGTATTCAAGTGTGTTTTTAATGCGGCTCTTAATATACTCCAGTGTCTCGATCATGTCGCCACCGTCACCGCTCAGGTTGGTGAGGAGCGCCTCGCCATTGGCGTCACGCTCGCCATACCACACCAGCAGTTCACTGGCCTCCTCGGGGGTCTGCGCGGTGATGTCGGCCAGATAGTTGTGCTGCAGTTTGACGTAGGTGCCGGAGTAGACGTTCTTGATCTTGTAAACACCCTGGTCAGGAAGCCGTGTGATGCCAGCGGCACACAGGGTCATTGTGCCCATGCACAGCGCCAGCAGCGTTGAAAAGAAAGATAATTTTGTTCGCATAATAGTTTTTTTGATATCGTTTAGTAAGAGAGTTCAATTGCTCAGGGGCAAATCTGATTAAGCCCTAACCAAGTGGCAAAATTAGATATTTTTGGATTGACGACCAAGAAAATGAAAAAAAATGTTCAAATTTCAGACATTTTGTAACACCCTTGTAATCAATTTGCCCGATTGAGTGCCGACTTTCTCATGCAGATTTAGCTGACTGCTGCGCAATGCTCAAGTAGGGTTAACTTTTGCCAAGATTACCTGGTTGTCAAGATTATTTATCACGAATTATCGATTTATTCGCGCAATTCGCGGTTGTCATGATTTTATATCAAGAACCACGAAGTGCTCACGACCGAACGGGAGCCCGAAGGGCAAGCGCAGCGCAGTAATTTTAGGAATGAAGGAATTTTCTTATTCGCATCATTCGCGATTGTCATGATTTTTATCAAGAATTTTAGGAATGAAGGAATTTTCTTATTCGCGTAATTCGCGGTTATCATGATTTTTATCAAGAATTTGAGAATTAATGATTTTTCTTTTAGTGCTATTCGCAGTTAAAGTTGTAACTTTGGCTTCGCCCAAGTTACTCACGTTCGGAAGAGCAAAAAATTGAGATTTTTTTTGCTCTTCGCTCACTTAATCGTAACTTTGTGGCCCGAAAAAATTAAATGACAATGGAAGGACTGAAACTGAAATATGATGCACCGCAGGGCGAGTTCCACAAGCTGTTGTACCTTGAAACCTATGGTTGCCAGATGAATGTGGCTGACAGCGAGGTGGTGGCCAGCGTGATGCAGATGGCTGGCTACGGCACGACCGAGAGCTTGGACGAGGCCGATGCTATCCTGATCAACACGTGCAGTGTGCGCGACAACGCCGAGCAGCGCATCTTCGCGCGGCTGGGCCAACTGAACGCCCTACGCCGCCGGCGCCCGCGCCGGCTGATTGTCGGCGTGATTGGCTGCATGGCCGAGCGGATGAAAGATGTGCTCATCAGCGACCATGGCGTGGACCTGGTGGCAGGCCCCGACAGCTACTTGCAGCTGCCCGACCTCATCGCCGCCGCCGAGCAGGGCCAGAAAGCCATCGATGTGCAACTCTCGACCACCGAGACCTATCGCGACATCATCCCGCAGCGCATCGGCGGCAGCCGGGTGAGCGGGTTCATCTCGATCATGCGCGGCTGCAACAACTTCTGCACCTACTGCATCGTGCCCTACACACGCGGCCGTGAACGCAGCCGCGAGCCGCAGAGCATCCTCAACGAGTTGCACGACCTGCAGCAACGAGGCTTCAAGGAGGTGACCTTGCTGGGGCAGAATGTCAACTCCTACCTCTACAAGCCCGCCGATGGCAGTGAACCGGTCGACCTGTCGGCGCTGCTGACGATGGTGGCCCAGGCCGCTCCTGAGATGCGTGTGCGCTTCACGACCAGCAACCCCGAAGACTTGAGCGACGAGATCATCGATGTGATGGCCCGCCACGACAACATCTGCAACCACATCCACCTGCCGGTGCAGAGCGGCAGCAACAAGGTTCTGAAGCTGATGAACCGCAAGTACACGCGCGAGTGGTACCTGGACCGCATCGCCCGCATCCGCGACGCCATGCCCGACTGTGGCATCTCGACCGACATGTTCACGGGATTTCACGACGAGACCGAAGAGGACTTCCAGGAGACACTCAGTCTGATGCGGGAGGTGGGGTTTGACTCATCGTTCATGTTCAAGTACAGCGAGCGCCCCGGCACCTACGCCAGTAAGCACTTGCCCGACAATGTGCCCGAGGAGGTGAAGATTGACCGCCTGAACCGCATGATTGCCTTGCAGAACGAGCTGTCGCTGGCCAGCAACCAGCGCGATGTGGGCCGCACCTTCGAGGTGCTGGTCGAGGGCTACAGCAAGCGTTCAAAGGACGATATGTTCGGCCGCACACAGCAGAACAAGGTGATTGTCTTCCCAGCCGGTGACACTCAAGTGGGCGACCGCGTGATGTGTCGGGTAATCAGCGCCAGCAGTGCCACCCTCAAGGGCGAAAAGCTCTAGTGGGCCTCACCCCCTAAAGAGGGGGAGGAGTCCCCCTAACCCCCTGTGAAGCCCCCCTCGGTCCCCCCTAAAGAGGGGGAGGAGTCCCCCTAACCCCCTGAAGGGGGAATTGCTGTTGTGGCTGCCACAATCATGTAATGGCTTTACTACATTACTACACTACTACTTTACTACTGAAAATAGTTTATAGCACACAGATTGCTGCGCGCGTTGCGCTGGCCCTTCGGGCTCCCGTTCGGTCGCGAGCACTTCGTGGTTATCACAGATTTGGAAAGATTTCTTTTTTTGAAGACAACACGGACAACGTGAACAATAATTTCATCTTGACAATCTGTTTAGTCTTGTCTACATCAATAAATTGTCTGTATTGTTCATATTGTCTTCTAACCCCCCCAAAAAATCAGTGTAAATCAGTGTAAATCTGTGTGCAAAATCCTGCCTGGCTGAGCTTCCCTAACCCCCTGTGAAGCCCCCCTCGGTCCCCCCTAAAGAGGGGGAAGGTCAGAGTGGCTGAGTTTTGCACACAGATTGCTGCGCGCGTTGCGCTGGCCCTTCGGGCTCCCGTTCGGTCGCGAGCACTTCGTGGTTATCACAGATTTGGAAAGATAATATTATTCTGTGTGTTCTGTGTATTCTGTGTGATAATAAATGGCTAAAGGCAAAAAGCTGAAAGCTTTTTAAAAGGCTATTGGATAGGCCTCCTAGGGGTTGAGGCTTCACTTCAGGGTGAAGGTCTGCGTCTGGACATTGCGGCTGTCGGGACCCACCATGAGCTGGAACTCACCAGGCTCGCAATCGTAGACGAGATCGGCATTATAGAACTTGAGCAATTCGGCATCGACGGTAAAGGTGACCTTGCGGTTCTCGCCGGGCTGGAGGGTGATGCGCTCAAAGCCCTTGAGCTCCTGCACGGGACGGGCAATGGAGCCCACCATGTCGCGGATGTAGAGTTGGACGACCTCGCTGGCGGCACGTCTGCCGGTGTTGGTGACCGTGACGGTGGCGGTGAGTTTGTTGTCACCATCCAGGGTGTTGCGGCTCAGGGTGTTGCCACTGAGTGTGAGTGCGCCATAGTTGAACGTCGTGTAGCTCAACCCGTAACCGAAGGGGAACAGCGGATCATTGGGCACGTCCAGGTAGTTGGTGGTGAACTTGGTGAACCACTTGGGGTTGGGACGACCAGTGTTGAGGTGGTTGTAGTAGATGGGCACCTGTCCCTCGTTGCGAGGCATGGTGACGGTGAGTTTGCCGCTGGGCGACACATCGCCGAAGACCACGTCGCAGATGGCATCGGCAGCCTCGCTGCCTCCGAACCACACATTGAGGATGGCGGGAATGTTCTCTACCTCCCAATTCATGACCGTTGCGCGGCCACTGAAGTTGAGCAGCACAATCGGCTTGCCCGTGGCCTTGAGCGCCTCGAGCAGGTCGCGCTGGGCATCGAGGATGGTGAGCTGGCTGCGCGAACTGCTCTCGCCTGACATCTCACTGGGCTCGCCCATAGCAGCCACGATGACATCGCACTGCTGTGCCATGGCCACCGCCTCGTCGCGCATGACCTTGGGGTCGCGATTGTCGCGCATCTCGCGGCCAAACATGGTGGAGTTTTTCTCAAGCTCGGCATCATAGCACACATTGCATCCCTTGGCATACATCACTTCGGCCTTACCCTTGGTGGCGCGCTGCATGGCCTCGAGCAGGGTGCTGTAGCGGTCGCTGGTGGCCGCCACACTCCAGGTACCGGGCATGTTGGCACGGGTGTTGGCCAGCGGCCCCACCAGGGCAATCTTGCCTGCTCGCTTCAGGGGCAGGATGTTGCCCTGGTTCTGCAGCAAGACAAAGGTCTCGGTGGCCAGCTGGCGTGCTGCCGCACGGTGCTGGGCCGTGAAGATCTCCTTACTGGCCCGCTTGTCGTCAAGGTAGCGGTAGGGGTCGTCAAACAGTCCCAGCTTATACTTGGCCTCAAGGATGCGACGGCAAGCCTGGTCGATGGCTGCCATGTTGACTTTTCCCTCATCCAATGACTTCTCGAGTGTGCCCAGAAATCCCTCGGCCACCATGTCCATGTCGGTGCCGGCGTTCAGCGCCAGTGCCGAGACCGTCTGGAGGTCGCCCATGCCATGATTGATCATCTCGCTGATGGCGGTGTAGTCGGTGACGACAAATCCGTCAAATCCCCAACGGTCGCGCAACACCTCGGTCATGAGCCAGCGGTTGCCCGTGGCCGGGATATAGTCGATGGTGTTGAACGAGGTCATAAAGCTGCCCGCTCCTGCATCGACACCAGCCTTGTAGGGCGGGAAATACTCGTTGAACATGCGCACACGGCTCATATCGACGGTGTTGTAGTCTCGGCCAGCCTCAGGCGCGCCATAGAGGGCGAAGTGCTTGACACACGACATCATCGTGGCCTTGTCGGCCAGGTCGCTGCCTTGGTAACCCTCAACCATGGCGCGGCAGATGGCCGAACCCAGGAAGGGGTCCTCACCATTGCCCTCGCTCATGCGCCCCCAGCGAGGCTCGCGACACACGTCCACCATGGGGCTGAACGTCCAGCATATGCCGTCGGCCGTCGCCTCAAGAGCAGCAATGCGTGCCGAGTTGCGTATGGCATCCATGTCCCAGCTCATCGACAGGGCCAGCGGAATGGGGAACACCGTCTCATAGCCATGAATCACATCCATGCCAAAGATCAGCGGGATGCCCAGGCGGCTCTGTTTGACGGCCACCTCTTGCAGCTGGCGGATGTTCTTGACACCCTTCATGTTGAAGAGTCCTCCCACCTTTCCGGCCTTGATCTGGTCCACGACATTGCCGCTGACGGCAGTTCCGGTGATGATGTCGCCCGTGACAGGCAGGTTGAGCTGACCCAGCTTCTCCTGCAGGGTCATCTGCGCCATGAGTTGGTCGACAAACTGGTTCATTCGGGCATGGTCCACGCCCTGAGCTAAACAGATGCACAATGCACAATGCACAATGCACAAGGTGAAGAGTCGTTTCATCATGAATTGAGAATTGAATATTGAATATTAAAAATAAGAATCAACCTCTTTTATAAACTATATTATCAACTATAAATTATAATATGAATTATAAATTACTTGAAAAGCCCAGCTTCTGCAGTCCTTGCTGCACCTCGGGGCAGCTCATGAACAGTCGCCAAAGCAGTCCCGTGCGGTAGTTCTCAATCATCGGGGCGATGGTGCACTGGTCGATGGCCAGATAGCGCGGCTGTGTCCAGCCTGAGACAGGGCTAAACGCGTCGTAGAAGCCATACTTGCCCCAGATGCTCTCGCCACGAGCATAGAATCCCTTGAGTGCCGCCATCGACTCGGCCGGTGTGTAAGGCATCGACGACAGGGCGGCAGTGGGGGTGATCACGCCCAAGTCGTTGTTGGGTGCGTGTGCCGCATAGCCCACTGTGGAGTAGCTGGCCGTGAGTCCCCAGCAGTCGGGGCCATAGCCGCGATGATTCTTGGGGTTGGCCACGCAGTAGCGGTAGTTGCTCAAGGCATGATTACGCACCACCTGCCAGTAGTCGGCATACTGGTCGGTGAGCCCTCGCGGATCCAGGCCAATCCAGCTGTAATGTGCCCAGAAGAGGGGCCCTCCCGTGGTCTCTGCACCATTGTGCTTGACCTGTAGGGGGCAATCGTATGGCGCAGCGTCGCTGCGTATGCCTCCCGACCGTGCCCAGCCCTTGTGGTAGCATGAGGCAGGCACGCTGTGTGTGGGCGACGCCGCAGCCAGGATGTAGACAATCATGCACTCGTTGTAGCCCTCCAGGGGGAAGTTCATCTCCCAGCCATAGTCGGGGGACCAGTGCCAGTAGATGACATCCTGGCCGCCGCGGGTGTACCAGTCGAACTCCATGGTTTGCCACAGGGCATTAATGCGGGCCACCAGGCCGCGTTCCTGCTCGGTGTCACGATTCAGATATTGACGGGCGCATAGCAGACCTTGCATCAAGAAACAGCTCTCGACCAGGTCGCCACCATTGTCCTTCTGCCCGAAGGGCTTGACGCGGCCCGATGGGCCGTAGAGCCAGTGCGGCCACACACCATGAAAACGGTCGGCACGCTCGAGCCAGCCCACGATGCGTGTGAGCCGCTCGATGCCCTGGCCGCGCGTGATGAAGCCGCGCTCCATGGCCACGATGAGTCCGGCGATGCCAAATCCGCTGCCGCCAGTGGTGACCACGTCTTGATCGTGCTCGGGGTAGTCGCCGTCCAGGTGAATGCGCTCCCGCGCCAGGCCCGAGATGGGCTCGGCACCGTCCCACATGTAGTTGAAGTGGACGCGCTGGATATAGTCGAGCATAGCATCATCGCTGGCAAAGGTTGCCGGACGCGACTCGGTGGCTGGCGGTGTGACAGGCTCGTCGACCACGGTGCCAGTGCTGCTCTTGCAGCTGAGCATGGCCATCAGGGCCACGAAGAGAAGGGATGTCTTCATTGTTGTAGTCATTTGCTCGGGTGGTTTGAGACTGTGTCTCGGAACACACCGACATGCTGAACGGTAAACTATTAACTATAAACTTTTAACTATAAACTTTTAACTATCCTCGAGGTTCCGGTCTC
>Ga0310695_10006391_pt1 | contig 19525 bp, 12 predicted proteins | sample RumenRJG_04DNA_FD_203882 | JGI IMG/M metagenome (GOLD analysis project Ga0310695, IMG submission 203882) | Bovine rumen microbial communities from Lethbridge, Alberta, Canada - RJG_04 (v2) (version 2) | ecosystem: Host-associated > Mammals > Digestive system > Stomach > Rumen | place: Canada...
TCCGGAGTAGAGCATGACGACAAAGGTGTCGACGGCTCGCTCGGTAACTACCGTGCCCAGTGCCTTCGAGAATGAGATGCCCTCCCACCGTTTCAGCACGCCGCAACGCGTGAACTCGCCGATACGGGGAATAATCAGCGAGACGGCATAGCTCAGGAAAACAGCGTTGACGCATACGGACGACCGTACACCGCCTTTAGAGTATTCTCTCTCCTCTCTCCTCTCTCCTCTCTCCTCTAAAATCGGCTCCAGCGTCTGCTTCCACCTCCAGCCGCGTATCATCTGTGCGAGTATGCCGAAGGGGAACGACAGCAGCATCCACGTCCAGTCCATCTCGTGGAGCATGACGTGTCCCACGGTCTGGAAGTCGAAGTCGCGGTACATCCAATAAAGAATAGCCCCGCCGAGGATGAGCGGCAGGGCTATTTTCAAAAATGTGCCTTTAATGCTTTTCTGTTCCACGATGCAAAGATAAAGCAAATAGTTCAAAAAACCAAAGAAACCTTGATTTTTTGAACTATTTTTACTTAGAAGACACTTCGTGTGTTAATTACTGAAGTTTTGTCCTGTAATGGGAATGACGAATTGGGTGCCATCTAAGAGCGTGATGATAACATGCTGACCGTCTGTTGACAAGGTCACAGTGAGGATATTGTCATCTTGACCTTTTTTACCATTTTGACCATTTTTTCCGTCTTTACCGTTGGCCGGAATGCCCGTACTCTTGTACGTGGCACCATTGTCAGTGGAAATTTCCCACATGTTGGTATCCGGGTTGATGCGGAATTTGGGTACGGGGAGATTGAGGTCGACGTCGTCCTTGCCGTTTGCACCGTTTTTTCCGTCTTTGGGTTGGGCGGGCATACGGTTGCCACTCTCGTCAAGAATCCATTCGCCGTTCAGCGTCCAATAATAGATGCCGTCAGAATCCATAGCAATGCCTAAGTCAAATTGGCCTGCTGTTCCATCCTTGCCATCTTCGCCGTCGGCAAGGATACCCGTACTCTTGTATGTGATACCACCGTCGGTGGAGATTTCCCACATGCGGGTAATCGGATTGATGCGGGTCATAGGTATAGGCAACGTCAGGTTGATGTCGTCCTTGCCGTCCTTACCGTCCTTGCCGTCAACGCCATTCTTACCGTTCTTGCCGTCTTTACCGTCGACAGCGCTGGCACGCATACGGTTACCCTCGTCATCAAGAATCCAGATGCCGTTCAGCGTCCAATACCAGACGCCGTCTTCACCCTTTGCAACACTGATGTTAAAGTCTTCGGCAGTTCCGTCCTTGCCGTCCTTGCCGTCCTTACCGTCCTTGCCCGGGTGCAGCGTGACCGTTTTGCCACTGTTGAACTTGATGGTGAAAGTTCCGTCGGCATTAGGTTTGACGTCTGTGACAAAACCATTTGTCTGGACCGTCTCGAGTATGGTTTTGATATACAGTATCGTTTGGTTAATCTCAAGCACACTGTCCTCCAAAGCCTCTACACGCTGGCCTAAGGCACGCAGGTCATCGCCGTACTTGTCGTCGCACGAGCTCATGCCCAAGACCATCAAGGCTCCTATTAATAATATGTGGAATGCTCGTTGTTTCATATTGTATGGCTTATTGGTTTTTAACTATTAGAAATGGGTACGTCGAAGTAGCCGGTAGCGAGTTCGAAACGGGCTACGTAAACGCCGTTAACCCAAAGGAATTGCACGGACTTAATCACTACGTTGCCCGGAGTACCGTCCTTACCGTCGGTACCGTTGGAACCGTCCTTTCCTTTGGCATAGACACCTGTGCTCATCCAGTTGTTGCCGCCGTCATAAGAGATCTCCCACATAAGGGTGGTCGGGTTGATACGTACCTGTGGGGCGATTGCCTTACCGTCCTGGCCGTCCTTGCCGTCCTTACCGTTGGCGCGGATCATCTTGCCGTCAGACGTAATGATGAACGTACCATTGATGGTCCAGTAGAGATTGCCGTCGGGGCCTTCCTTCACAGAGATCTCCGGGGTCGGAGCATCATTACCGTCCTTGCCGTCCTTGCCCTTTGCGTACATATTGGTGAGAACCCAAGTGATGCCGCCGTCATAGGATACCTCCCAACAGTATGTTCCCTCGTTGATGCGGATCATTGGAGCGATGGCAACACCGTCCTTACCGTCCTTGCCGTCAACGCCGTCCTTGCCGTCCTTGCCGTCAACGCCATCCTTACCGTTGGCACGTATCAGACCGCCGTCAGGCGTCACGATGAACTCTCCGTTCAACGTCCAGTAGAAGTAACCGTCGGGACCCTGCTTCATCGAGATGTCGGGAGCCTCGGCGTCCAAACCGTCCACACCGTCAATACCGTCTATACCATTGGCGATGAAGACTGCACCAGCCTTCTTGAATGTAATGATGCAACCTTCGCTGTTCTCGGTGACGTTGGTAATGTAGTCTGCGTTCTCCAGTGCATCGGCAATGATTTGCAGAGCCTCTAACTGGCGGTTCACATTCTTTACCAAATCCTCAAGTCGTGTCACACGGTTGTCCAGTGCGTCAATCTCGTCCTGATAATCAGTACATGAACTGACTGTGCCTGCCATGAAGGGAATGATGGCCAGCAAAAGCAATGATTTTAATTTTTTCATATCCTTATATGTTTTTATTATTAATAATCAAATCTTTGGGGTGTGGGGTTGTCTGGGTCATAGACGTAGCAGATGCAGACGCGGTTCTCCTCAGGAATGTCGAACGGCTGTACCTGGTCGCCCTTGGCGAAGCGGCGTATACGCCACTCGGCTATGCCGGCATCCTGCAAGTACTTCGATACGGCCTGCGAACGCTCGATAGACAGACGCATGTTGATGGTCGGGTTACCCGTCTCCTTGTCAGCATAGCCCGACAAGCGGACGAATGCCTTCGGATGCTCGTCCAAGTACTGCAGCAGACGGCTCAGCTTGGCCATCTGGTTGGCGCGGATGATGCTCTGGTTGATAACGAAGTAGATGTTCACGTTGAACGAGATTTGCTCCACAGGCACGTCAACAAACGTCTCTGCTGGCGGTGTGACGGGCACATTCTCGTAGATAGGCTCCGTCCGTCCGTGGCTGTGGCCGAAGTTGAACTTGATGCCTATCAGGGCATTGAAGTGCCAGTCCTTGTTGTCGCGCTTGCCCAACTTCGAGTTGAAGTGGTCGGGCAGCATGTTGGCGTTCACCTCGGCACCGATAGAAATTTCGTCGGCCACGCGGTAGTCGTAGCCAATACCGGCACGAACCACCGGATTCCAACGGCTGTCGTTCCACAGCTTTTCGAATGGTGCTCTGGTGAGCGAGTAGTTCTGTATGGTGTAATACTTCTTCTCATAGTATGCTTTGTTGGCATCTACAGCATCGTCGTTGTTGAAAGCGAAGGCTGCACCAACGCCGGCGAAAGCATAAACACTGTGCAGACGCTCCGGGTTGCGCCCCAGGAACAGCTGTGTCAGGTCGAATTCTGCCTCAATGGCCGGCTGAATGAAGTTCCATTCGTACTTGGTCTCAGGGTAGGAGTAACGGTTTCTTGCCCACAGACCGCTTACGCTGCCTCTTAGTCCGAAGTACTCGTTGAACTTATAGCCCATCGCAATCTGCAGACCGGGGGAAAGTAATTGTGAGAACTTGGCCTCGCCAACATCATAGGCAGCACCACCCTGTGCTTTGATGTACCAATGAGGCACAAAGAAAGAAAGTGGCATACTGACCAGTCGGCGCTCCGTTTGAACTTCTTGTTGCACAGTTTGCTGGGCCTTTGCAACAAAAGCGACACTTGTGAAAAGTGTTACTAAAATGATTAATCTTCGCATATACTATAGTTCAATTATTTGACCAATTTTATTTTTATTTACAAAAGTAGGGAAAAAGAAGTTAGATTGTATCTTTTTTTGCTAAAATTTCATAAAAATTAATTGAAATTCAATTCATTTAACTATATTTATTCATTTTTAGGTATGAATTATTCGTTTTTTTCTGTATTTTTGCACTTATGAAACAAGTCCGCCCTAAGAAGAACCTCGGTCAGCACTTCCTCGTTGACCTGAACATTGCCAAGCGAATAGCTGACACCGTTGATGAACCGTTTGCCGACCTGCCCGTCTTGGAGGTAGGCCCGGGTATGGGTGTCATGACACAGTACCTCGTCGAGAAGCCCCGCCCCCTGAAGGTGGTCGAGATCGACCGCGAGAGTGTAGAGTATCTGAAAGAGAAATTTCCTGAGTTTTCGAGGGGCGAGGAGGGTATTTCGAGGTACGAGGTACGAGGTGCGAGGTACGAGAATACTTCTACGGCGGCCTCTTCGGATGGAGGTAATCTCGTACCTCGTACCTCGAACCTCGAACCTCGAAAAAACGTACCTCTAAAAAACGAACCTCGAAAAGACCGGGCGATTATCTCCGGCGACTTCCTCCGTATGGACCTTACCGAGGTCTTCAGCGGTCAGCCGTTCGTGCTGACGGGCAATTATCCTTACGACATCTCGTCGCAGATTTTCTTCAAGATGCTCGACAACAAGGACCTGATACCCTGCTGCACGGGTATGATACAGCATGAGGTGGCCGTCCGCATGGCTGCGCAGCCCGGCAACAAGCAGTACGGCATCCTTTCGGTACTCATTCAGGCGTGGTACGATGTGGAGTATCTCTTTACCGTCGAGCCCGGCGTCTTCAATCCGCCGCCAAAGGTGCAGAGTGCCGTCATCCGCATGACGCGCAACCAGGTGACCGACCTTGGCTGCGACTGGCCCCTTTTCCGTCGGGTCGTCAAGACCGTCTTCAACCAGCGCCGCAAGATGCTCCGCGTCTCGCTGCGTCAACTGTTAGACAAAGATTCTTCACTCTTCTCTCTTCACTCTTCACTTCTCACGCTCCGTCCCGAGCAGCTCACCATTCCCCAGTTCGTCGAACTGACCAATCTTGTGGCGGCAGAGTTGAGCCAAGAGTCTAAGTGATATTCCGTTGGAGCCAGAGGGCGAAGAAGGGGTCGTAGATGGTATATACTCCTTTGTTTACCGTAATTAATTCTTTTTCAAGTAGTCCGCGGATGGCGGCTGTGATGACGCTGACAGTCTGGAGATGGTACTTCTTGATGAAGGCTTTGCCTGTGATGGCTTTGGCTTGGCCTTCACGGGCTATGGCTATAAATACCTCACGCTGTTTCTGGTCGTCAGTTCCACCAATTGCTGTGTTTCTTTTACTCTGTCGCAGAAATACTCCGGGCCTGCATAGCCTTTTGTTACAAACGGATTGTCCATATCTTCCTTATTTTGAGGGCAAAGATAGTATTTTTGCAGCAATTATCCAAATTAGGATAATCCTATTTAGGATAATTTATACAAGTTTCGCAAGTGATTAATTTACCACAGATTTCGCAGATTTCACAGATTTTGGCTGCGCATCGTCATGCTATTGCACAGATTTCTTATGGATTATTGCGACTAAAGTCGCTGATTAATAAGCGAATCCAATCTGTGAAATCCAAAATAATCGTGGCTATAGCCGCTTTAATCTGTTTAATCTGTTGAATCTGTGGTCGTTATAAAACTTGAGAAAGTTGAATAATTTACCATTTCGCCCGTTTCCTTCATAGCGGTTTAGTTAATTATTATTATAAGATGATTATTATAGTATGATAATTGAAGTATAATAATTATCTTTGCTGTGGCAATTGTGAGAGTATATAAATTTAGGTATGATAAACAATCCGTTTATACTGTATGGCTATGAGTCGCCGAAATATTTCTGCGACCGGGTGGGGGAGACCTCGGAGTTGAAGCGCTTGCTCGTTAATGGGAATAATGTGGCGTTGGTGGCGCCTCGTCGTATTGGCAAAACCGGACTGATAGAGAACCTCTTCCACCAGCGCGACATAGAGCGAAAGTACTACACGTTTCTGATTGACATCTATGCAACCAAGAACATTGAGGAGTTGGTGGCAGCGATGGGAGCTTCTATGCTCGCCTCTTTGCGTCCCCGTGGTGTCAAGGTTGCACAGCGCTTTGTCAATTTTCTGACGTCACTACGTACAGGCATCAGTTTCGATGCTGTCGGCAATCCTTCGTGGAATGTTGAGATTGGTGACGTTCGCCAGCCGCGAACAACCCTTGATGAGATCTTCCATTACATCAGCGAGGCCGGTAAGCCTTGCATTGTGGCTATCGACGAGTTCCAGACCGTGAGTAGCTATGCCGGCGGGAATATGGAAGCTATCTTGCGTACTTACGTACAGCATTGCCGGAATGCCCAGTTCATCTTCTCAGGTTCCCAGCGGACCATGATGAGTGAGATGTTTCTCAGTCCCTCGCGTCCGTTTTATCAAAGTACGTCGATGATGAGCATCGGCAGTATTCCCTTAGACAAATACGTGCCCTTTGCGAAGAATCTTTTCGAAGAGTCTGGTAAGTATGTCTCTGAGGCAGTCGTTGCCAGCGTCTATGAGCGTTTTGAAGGCGTGACGTGGTATGTTCAGCGGGTCATGAACGAGTTTTTTTCGCTGACACCTCAGGGTGCAGAGTGTACCGACCAGATGATGGAGACGGCCATCGCCAACATCTTACGTTCCAATGAGTTTACATATCAGTCGCTCCTATTTCAGTTGCCGCCCAAACAGAAGGAGCTGTTGTTAGCCATCTGCAAGGAGGGCAAAGCCCGTAATGTGACCTCTTCTGCCTTTGTCCGCAAATACCATCTGCCTTCCTCGAGCAGCGTACAGTCAGCCATCAAGGGCTTGTTAGAGAAGAATTTCGTCACCTCAACCCTCGGCGTCTACGAAGTCTATGACAAGTTCTTTGCCCTGTGGCTGTTGTCGCAGCGGTGATTCTCAATAATCACCACTCATACCCTTCTTCGTAGCGGTCGAAGGTGATGGGGGCGGTGTAGGTAGAAATCCGGATGATGAGTACGATAATAAGATAGAGTTTTTTAGAAAAAAAGGTGTCAGGGTGACAGAACGCCGATGCACAGGGCGTCTGCACCCTTTTTGGAGGGTGACAAGGGTGACAGGAGGGTGACAGGTTTTTAGATTTCGCAAGTTCTGCAAAGACGGCCTGAAAGGCCAATGAGCCCATAGCCCAGGGCATCGCCCTGGGTATGAGGAATGTGTGACAACCGCCCTGCAAGGGCAAAAGCTTTTATACGTGATAACGCTTTTGCCCTTGCAGGGCGAAGACTCTTCACGCCCCCCACCCAGGGCTATGCCCTGGGCTACGTGCTTGCTGGCCTTTCAGGCCGTTTCTGCGAAGGGGGCTCATCACTTGCGCACTTGTATTTATATTTAACGGCAACAAGCTTACGGTTTCCTCGTCACCTTACGACCGATGGTCTTCTGCTGGAAGTCCCTTGAATTCTCGAGAGAATTTGGAAGTTTATCGGTAGCAAACGTTTGCTTTGTCGGTAGCAAAGCCTCAAATTCTCTCGAGAATTTAAAAACAGCAAGCGCAGGATCTTCGTCTTGTGCCGTTACCCCCATCGGGTTAGGCGGTAGTAAAAGCACCTGTTTTTACCCATTTTGTCGTTGTGTACGCCAACACCTGTCACCCTCCTGTCACCCTTGTCACCCTCCAAAAAGGGTGCAGACGCCCTGTACATCGGCATTCTGTCACCCTGACACCCTAAAATGCAAAATTTGTAGTGTAATACGTTTGGTATGTATCAGTAGGCTGCGTTCAGACCATTGCCAATAAAGGTGAAAAAATGGGGTGTTTTCGCACACAAAACGGGTGTGTTCGCACACAACGCCTTGATTTACGTCAACAGAATGGGCTTTTTTCGAGGATTTTGCGAAGAATTCATTGTCAGTCCGGAAAATCGCCGTACCTTTGCATCGTCAAAAGGAAATAAGACACATCTTCAATAGAAATAAGTATTAGTAATAAGGTTAAAGATTGACTTCATAGGTTTTAGTTATTAATAAGGTAAAGTAAAAAGTTGTTAGTAAGGATAATGTGATCCACGTCGTGAGACGGCCATCACTTTTTCATAAGTAAGGTTTTTAGTTATTTAATATTGTGAATGCGGTTCGCAGACAGAGGTCTGGGAGCCGCATTTTTATTTAACGACAACCGAGACAACTTAGACAACATTTCGTCTCAAGTTAATTTTTAACCTTTACTTAGCATCTTTCAGCCATCGACCACGGAAAAGGCGTGCGAGGAAGATGGCGCCGCGGAAGGTCAGTTCGATGGCCATGGCCGTCCAGACGCCGCGCAGACCGTAGCGCGGAGCGAGGAAGGCGGCGAGCGTCAGACGGACGCCCCACATTGAGGTGAGGCTCATGATGGCCGGACGGAGGGTGTCGGCGGCGCCGATGAAGATGCCGTTGCAGACGATGGAGGCGGCGAACATTGGTTCGGCCCACGCCTCGATGCGCAAGGCGTCGGTGCCCTGGGCGATGATGTCATCGACGGGCGACATCAGCGCCATCAGTTCCGGAGCAAAGATCCACATCAACACACCCATAGCCGTCATGACGCCGATGCCGAGGGCTACGGACAGGTTGGCGAACGAGCGCGTCAGCAGGCGTTGTCCGGCGCCGATGCCCTGTCCGACGAGCGTTGTGGCAGCCTCGGCGATGCCGTAGCCGGGCATGAAGCAGAGACTCTCGACGGTGATGGCTAAGGAGTGGGCGGCGATGGCGACGGTGCCGAGAGGGGCAACGATGATGGTACTGACCACCTGTGCGCCGCCCATCAGCAGGTGCTGTAGGCCCATGGGGGCGCCGATCTTGAAGGCGGTTTTGACGACGTCAGCTTGAATAGAGGAGAGAGGAGAGAGGAGAGAGGAGAGAGAAATGTGAAGCGGCGACCTGACGAGCAGGAACCAGAGCATGAGGGCGGCGGTGATGAGTTCGGCCAGACCCGTGCCGAGGGCGGCACCAATGACACCGAGGTCCATTATATATATAAATAGGTAGTTGAAGACGACGTCCATGACGCACATCCCGATGTTGAGCATCGACGGCACCTTCATGTTGCCCGAGCACTTCAGCATCGAGCCGGCCAAACCTTCCATCTGGAAGAAGACACCGAAGACGCCGATGAGCATGAAGTATATCGATGCGTCGTGGGCAATGTCAGCCGAGCCGCCGAGCCAGTAGGGTAGGTGGGTGTGTACGGCGATGGCGGCCGTCATCAGCATCAGACTCCACAGCAGACAGCAGACGAGCGCCTGCCGCAACACGCGGCGGGCAGCCTCGAAGTCGTTGGCGCCGATGAAGTGGGCCACCTGTACCGAGAAGCCCATGTTGGCCGCCGAGGCCAGTCCGCCCATGAGCCAGGTGGTGCTCTCGACGAGTCCGATGGCCGCCGTGGCCCGCTCGCCGAGATGTCCCACCATCGCGGCGTCGATGAAGAACATCACCGTCGCCGAAATCTGTGCCAGGATGCTGGGCACGCTCAGGCTGACGATGAGCCTGAGTTTCTCGGCCTGCGTCATGGTGCGGCCTTCGCGGATGTATGCCAGTAGCTGTTCGCTGTTTCTTGCCATATAATACCTTATTCTAACGGCTTGCAAAGATAATATATTTTCTCATGATACAAAAAGAAAAACCCATGAAACATTTATATAATAGGTAAGAACAAAAAGAAAACCCTTACGGACGTGTGGAAATGCGCGTTGGTTAAATTATATATAATTTTGCAACCGAAGATGATTGAATTTAATATTTTTTTTCAAATAACTAAAACTCACATCAAGTATGAAAACCGAAAGACGATTCTGGAAACGTGGCCGGCACTGGATGCTGGCTGCGGGAGTGCTGTTGGCAGGTTGTGGTGCTTTCTCGTCGTGTGAAGAATACGACTTGGATGAGCGTACTCCCGATGGCTGGGGGTCGAGCATCTACAGTTGGCTCGACGAGCAGGGCAACTACACCAACACGGTGCGCATGATCAATGACCTTGGCTACCGTGAAGTGTTGGCCAAGACGGGTTCGAAGACGCTGTTTGTGGCCGATGACGCCGCTTACGACAGGTTCTACTCTAACAACAGCTGGGGCGTACGCAACTACAGCCAGCTTACCACCTCGCAAAAGAAGCTGCTGCTCTTCGGCAGTATGATGGGCAACTCGATGCAGCTCAACTCCCTGCCCAGTGTGCAGGGTAACCCGCCCCAGGAGGGCAAGAGTATGCGTCGCTTCGCCGAGACGTCGGAGTTCGACTCCGTGGCTATCATCCGTCCCGAGCAGATGCCTGCCAACCGTTACTGGGACCGCCTGCGTAATGCCGGCCGCCCCATTGTCTGTATGACGGACTACACAAAGGTGACGCTCCTGCAGTTTATTGAGAAGTGGCTCACCAACAACCGCATCACGAATGACGACTATAACTTCCTGTTCAACAACCGTACCAACCGCCAGGCCGGTGATGCCAGCATCAACGGCGTGCAGGTGGCCGAGCCGAACATCAAGTGCTCTAACGGTTTCATACACCGTATGGCCGAGGTCGTCACGCCGCTGCCCAACATGGCCGAGGTCATCAGGGCTAAGAGCGTTGCCAGCAGCTACAACTCGCTGCTCGAGCGCTTCTGTGCTCCCTATCCCGACATGACCCCCAACAGCAACGGTTCGATGACCATGCAGTACAACTACCTGTACACTGACAACCAGACAGACACCGTCTACCAGAAGCGCTTCTTCTCGATGAAGACCCAGAACGGCGCTGCGCTGAACAAGTCGCCAGACAACGGTCCTGTGTCCATGCTGAAGTACGACCCCGAGTGGAACTCCTATTATGCGGGTGACGCCGGAGTAGGCAACACGGGTGTGCAGCGCGACATGGGCGTGATGATGGTGCCCAGCAACGCCGCTATGGACGCCTACTGGCAGAACGGCGCCGGCAGCATCCTCCGCGAGCAGTACCATACATGGGACAAGGTGCCCGACGACGTGATTGCCGAGCTTATCAACAACAACATGCTGAGCTCGTTCCTCATCTCCGTGCCCTCGAAGTTTGCCAGCATCCTCAACGATGCCAACGACCCGATGGGCGTCGACCGTGCCGACATCGACTCCGTATGGCTCGGCTGTAACGGTGCCGTCTACCTCACCAACAAGGTCTATTCTCCCACCTCGTTCGTCAGCGTGCTCTATCCTGCCCTGACCAACGAGGCTATGAAGATTCTCTACTGGGCCGCTCAGAAGTGTCGTTACAATGTGTACCTGAACTCACTGAACGCCCGCTACAGCCTCTTCATCCCCACGAACAAAGCCCTGCTGGAGTATGTCGACCCCGTCTCCTACGGTATGGGTACTACCCAGCTCTTCCGCTTCCACTGGGATCCGTCGAAGGTTGCACAGCCCGACCGTACGCCTGACGACCGCGTGTGGGCCAGCGTGTGGAACTACGACCCCGCTACGGGCGAGGTTGGCGACTCTGTCCGTAAGGCCAGCTTCGACGAGATTAAGAACCGTCTGAAGGACATCCTCGACACCCACATCGTCATCGGCGACGTGGAGGACGGCAAGGAGTACTACCAGACGAAGGGCGGCACCTTCCTGCATATCAGCCGTGAGGGTGGCAACATCTCCGTAGAGGGCAGCTACCAGTCGGATAACGACACGCCGCTGACGGTCACGAAGGTCTATGACCAGACCGTCGAGGGTAACGGTAAGGCTTACATCCTTGACGAGCAGCCTATCATGACTACCCGCAAGAGCGTCTTCGAGGTGCTGTTGCAGTACGACGACTTCCGCGTGTTCCGCGAGATGCTGGAGAGCAGCGGCCTGCTGGAACGTCTGCACGACGACCAGTTCGCTACGCCTTACGACAACATCTCTGCTTTCAATACCTATCACTATACCGTGTACGTGCCTACTAATGAGAGCATCGAGGCGCTCATCAACTCAGGCAAGCTGCCTACCTGGGAACAGGTGGAGGCTGAGGAAAAGGCCGGCGAGACCGAGAAGTCGGAGGCCGACGCCCAGCTCATCCTGAACTTCCTGAGATACCATATCCAGGACAACTCCCTGGTTATTGGCGGCGGTACCGACGACGATGATCACGAGACGGCCCTGATCGACTCGGAGACCCATCGTTTCCATCAGCTCCATTCTAAGCTTACCGCTACCGGCCTGACCGTCCGCGACAATACCGGCAGCGAGGCTCACGTGATGACCGACTCCGGTCTCTACAACCTGATGGCCCGTGAGTATCAGTACATGGGCACATCAGCTATCAATGCAAGAATGCTTCAGACAACCTCTTCGGCTGTCATCCACCTGATTGACAAACCGTTAATGTATAAGTGATAAGCTATGAATAAAAGACTATTCAGAATATTAGGATTGATTGCGATTGGCTGCCAACTGTCAACGCTCAATACCTTCGCCCAGAAAGCTGGCGACATCATCAGCGGTACGGTGACCGATGCCTTCGGCCCTGTCATGATGGCCAATGTCGTCGAGATTGATGCGGCCAACCGTATCGTGGCCTCGGCCCAGACCGATATGAGCGGTAACTTCTCGTTCAAGTTGAAGAACCCGAAGGACAAGCTCCGCGTGTCGTACGTCGGTTACAAGACGCAGACCCTGGCTATCAACAAGACCAAGTTCGCCATCCGCATGGCGGATGCCACTCAGATCAAGGAGGTGACCGTCACCGCCAAGCGCAAGGCGCAGGGTTCGGGTCTGGCCATCCCCGTGGATGAGATTTCTACCGCTCGCCAGAGCATTGACATGAAAGAGTTCGAGGGTCTGGCCATCACCACCGTCGACGAGGCCCTTCAGGGACGTATCGCCGGTCTGGACATTGTGGCAGGCGGTGACCTCGGTAAGGGCACGTCGATGCGCCTGCGTGGTGTGTCGTCCATCAACGGTTCGAGCGAGCCGCTGATTGTGGTCGACGGCAACGTCTGGGAGAGCAACGTCAACAACTTCGACTTCGCCAATGCCAACGACGAGAAGTTTGCCGAGCTGCTCAACGTCAACCCCGAGGATATCGAGAGCATCTCCGTACTGAAGGACGCTGCCGCTACCGCCATCTGGGGTTCGCAGGGTTCTAACGGTGTCATCGAGATCAAGACGAAGCGTGGTGCCCGTGGTAAGACCCGCGTCAACTTCAGTGCTCGACTCACCGGTACCTACCAGCCCAAGGGCTACAACATGCTGACGGGCGACGAGTACACCATGCTGCTGAAGGAAGAGTACTTCAACCCGCAGATGAGCGATGCCGCCAGCGACATCAAGGAAATCAACTACAATCCCGCCTTCTCGGAGTATGAGATGTACAACAACAACACCGACTGGCTTGACGAGGTCAAGAAGACCGGTTGGCGCCAGAACTACTACCTCGCCCTCAGCGGTGGTGGTGAGAAGGCCAACTTCCGTGTCGGTGCCGGTTACGACCACGAGACGGGTTCTATCATCGAGCAGAAGCTTGACCGCTTCACCTCGCGCGTGAACCTTGACTATTTCGTCAGCGACCGTATCAAGATTGAGACCAACATCGCTCTGACCTACACCAAGAACCACATGAACAACGGCGACCTCCTTGGTATCGCCTATAAGCGTATGCCTAACCTCTCTGTCTACGAGCAGGACCGCTACGGCAACGACCTGGGCGACTACTATGCCATGCTGCCCAATGCCTCAGAGGAACTGAAGGACCAGCGCGACATGAAGAATCCTGTGGCACTGGCATTCCTGGCCAAGAACGAGGATACCAGCTATAACATTACGCCTGAGTTCAAGCTGAACTACCGTCTGCTGGGTCTTGACGAAGAGCACACTCGTCTGGACTATGAGGGCAAGGTCGTGTTTAACATCTTTAATAAATATAACGACCAGTACATGCCCCTGTCGCTGAGCACGAAGGGCTGGGCCGACGGCGAGAGTAACAAGGTGTCGTCGAACTCCGACAAGAGCCTCGGTGTCACCACGACTCACACGCTGACCTTCACGCCGCACTTCCGCAATACCGACCACTCGCTGACGATGATGCTCCGTGGCCAGCTCACCAGCGGTACGTCGTCATCGCAGGCTACCGGCCAATGGGGCCTGCCCAGCGGTACGATCCAGAGTACGGCTGCCGAGGGTATCATCAGCAACATCGCTACAGGTAGCGGCCAGTGGCGCAGCCTCTACTTCACCTACTCGGCACACTATGCCTACAAGGGCCGTTACATGGTCGACTTCTCCGTCCGTCGCGACGGTTCTACCAAGTTCGGCGACGACCAGCGCTGGGGTAACTTCCCCGCCGTCTCGCTGCGTTATAACATCAGCAAGGAGCCTTGGTTCCAGAAGGCACTGCCCTTCGTCTCGATGCTCTCTATCCGTCCAGGTTGGGGTATCGTCGGTCGCCAGCCCGGCAGCGAGGGTCTGTTCTACAGCCGTTACACCAACGGCGCCGGCTATCTGAGCGTCGGTACGAGTGTCGCTCCTGCCAACATTCAGATGAAGAGCCTGAAGTGGGAGCAGAAGGAGACCTACAACATCGGTACCGACTTCGGCTTCTTCAACGAGCGCATCACCGGTAATGTCGAACTCTACTGGCAGTACACCACCGACCTGCTTATCTCCGGTCGTGGTATCCCCACATCGTCGGGCTTCCCCACGCTGGCCTACCAGAATGTCGGCGACATGAAGAACGTCGGTTGGGAGTTCAACCTGAACGGTAACCGCATTGTCAAGCTCGGCAAGTTCTCGGCTGACTTCAACATCACCTTTGCTAACAACAAGAACACCATCACTGCTATGGACGAGACCTATCTGGCAACCCTGAACGGCGAGTTCAACCGCCAGAACGGTTCTTATCTCACACGTGTCGAACTGAACACGGCTATGGGTAGTATCTACGGCTTCCGCTACAAGGGTGTCTATCAGTACAGCGACTACTCTCCGGTCGAGGTGCCAGGCGTCAGCGGCCCCAATGCCCCTGTAGCCCGCGATGCTGACGGCAACGTCATCGTCGACGAGAACGGCATGACCACGCCGATGATGTTCTGCTACGGCGGTTCGAAGGACGAGACGAAGGTGTTCCGTGGTGGTGATGCCATCTACGAGGATATCAACCATGACGGTCAGATCGACGAGCTCGACATCGTCTACCTCGGTTCGTCACTGCCTAAGTTCACCGGTGGTTTCGGCTTCAAGCTCCACTACGGACGCTGGTCGCTGAACAGCCAGTTCAACTTCCGCTATGGCAACAAGATCATCAACGCTGCACGTATGAACGCAGAGAAGATGTACGACAACAACAACCAGAGTGCCGCCGTCAACTGGCGCTGGCGTGTCGAGGGTGACATCACCGAGATTCCCCGCGCTCTCCGTCAGGCCGGTTACAACTACTTAGGTTCCGACCGCTTCGTCGAGGACGGCTCGTTCATCCGTCTGAACTACGCACAGCTCAGCTACTCGTTCGATCCGAAACTCATCAAGAAAATCGGACTGACCCAGCTCAGCTTCTACGTCTCGGCCAACAACCTGTTCTGTCTGACCAAGTACTCAGGTGCTGACCCCGAGGTGGGCTACGGTTCAATGGGTATCGTGACCGATAATGCCCAGACACCGCGCTCGAAGTCATTCACCGGTGGCGTGACCATTCAGTTCTAAATGAGGAATTAGAAATTAGATATTAAAAATTATGATTACTAATATAATAAAGAAATATAGCGTGAAGTTCGCAGTTGGCTGTGGCTGTGCCACTGCCGTCCTGGGTCTCGCCTCCTGCTCTGACTTCCTCGACATCCTGCCACTGAACGACGTGGTGCTCGAGAACTACTGGACGCAGAAGAGCGACGTGGAAAGCGTCCGGGCCAGCTGCTACGTGTCCCTGCAGAGTTCCGATGCCATGAACCGTATCGGACTGTGGAGCGAGCTTCGTTCCGACAACCTCTTTGCCGGAGCTAACGTGCCTAACGAGGTTTCCGAAATCCTGAAGGAGAACCTTCTGCCTACCAATCCCTATTGCAACTGGTCGAAACTCTATGAGTGCATCAACCGTTGTAATATCCTCTGTCACTATGCCCCTGAAGTGCAGGCTACCGACCCTAACTACAGCGAGGCTGAGATGAGGAGCGACATCGCTGAGGTGTCTACCCTGCGTGCCCTCTGCTACTTCTACCTCATCCGTACGTTCCGTGACGTTCCTTACACCACGGAGGCCAGTATCGATGATACGCAGAACTACGTCAAGGCTGCCACACCGTTCAACGCTGTGCTCGACTCCCTGATTACCAACCTGGAGAGTGTCAAGGACTACGCCGTGCGCCGCTATAAGCTGGAGACCGTCAGCGGCAGCTATTTCACACTGCCTGACGAGAACACCAGCCGTATCACCCGCGTCGCTATCTGGGCACTCCTGGCCGACCTCTATCTGTGGAAGCAGGACTGGGACAACGCCATCAAGTATGCTGACATGGTCATCGACTACAAGCGCCAGCAGTATGAGGAACTGAAGACGCGTGTCGGCGATATTACCTATATCCAGTATGTCGACGGCGTGCCCATGATTCTCGAGATGCCTGAGGGTACCAACAACTGCGGACGTACCTACAACGAGATCTTCGGCGACGGCAACTCCTTCGAGAGTATCTTTGAGCTGAAGTTCACGCACGCCTCCAACGGCTGGGTAGGTTCGTTCTATGGTAACGACAATACGCCTAACGGCCGACTGAGAGCCAACGAGCTGTCGTTCCCCAGCATGGATAATGTCATCACGAACAAGAACCCGCTGTTCAAGTCTTCCGACTGCCGTTTCTATGAGAACTTCAGAGCTTCAGGAAACACGATGTATATCGGTAAGTATGTACGTAGCTCGGTGAATTTCCAGACCAAGAACCTGACCAATGAGGCCAGCCTGCGTCTCGAACAGCATCTGCGTAACTCGGACAACGCATCCTGGATCTTCTACCGCTTGAGCGAGATGCTGCTCATCAAGGCTGAGGCTCTTGTGGAGCGTGGCGGCGAAGGCGACTACGAAGAGGCTTTCAATCTCGTGAATACCGTCTACAAGCGCGCCAACAACCTGACGTCGAACCTGAAGAGCGTCGACTACACCAACTCGAAGACCGCCATGGAGAACCTGGTGCTCGACGAGCGTCGCCGTGAACTGATGTTTGAGGGCAAGCGCTGGTACGACCTCGTACGCCGCTCACGTCGTGACGGCAATACGAGCTACCTCGTCTCCTGCGTCAAGAGTAAGTATGAGAGTAAGGATGCCAACGCCATTGCCATCAAGATGGCCGACCTGAACATCATCTACTTCCCATACGCTAAGAATGAGATCAAGGTGAACCCGCTGCTCCAGCAGAACCCGGCATTCACCAATGGTGAGGACTCTCAGTATCAGCGTTAAGCTAAAGTCATTGTAACCTATTTAACGACCTATAAGAAATGAAAAAGATAACAACAATATTTCGTCAGATAAGTGGCCAGGTACAGGTGCTGTCGGTCATCGCCCTGATGTCCATGCCGCTGTTCTTCTCCTGCGTGGATAACGATGACGACGTGCCCGAGAATATGTACACTGCCCAGAAGATGACGGCCGGTGCCTTCCTTGAGACCAACCAGGACCGTTTCAGCGAGTTTACTGCCCTGCTGAAGCGTACACCCTACTTCTCGCTGATGACCACCTACGGCCGCTATACGCTCTTTGCACCTACGAATGATGCCATGACGCAGTACATTCAGAACAACGGCTATGGCTCGGTGGCTGGTATCCCGCAGAACATCTGTGACTCTCTTGCCCGTACCCATATCATCCGCAAGGGTGCTTTCTTCACCTCCGACGTGCCCGAGGGTAACGTTGGCCTGAACATGCTGGACCAGTATATCACCTGGTCGAGTGACTCGGACGTGACCAACGGCAACCGCCTCATCTACTATGTCAACAAGAACTCGCGCATGACGGAGTTTAACGACTCTGTGACCAACGGCGTGGTTCATATCGTTGACCGCGTGCTCTCGTCGAGCACGGACTTCCTGCCTGAGAAGATGCGCGAAGACACTACCATCACGCTCTTCTGCGAAGCCCTGCGCCTGACGCACCTCGACGACTCGCTGCATGAGTATATGGACGAGCATTACAGCATCGGTGTCGACTCTGTCACACTTGGCACGCAGGAGCGCTGCTTGAACAACGGTAACCCCTACATGACCTGTCTTTGGGTCAGCAACCGCTATTTCAAGTTCACGGCCTTCGTAGAGCCCGACTCCGTCTACCACCGCAATGGCATCAACAACATCGAGGACCTGAAGGCTTACGCCAAGCGTATCTATGACGCTACCTATCCCGAGGATGCCGGACTGTATGACCACGACTTTACGCACCGTAAGAACCCGCTGAACCGCTTCGTCAGCTACCACCTGCTGAACCGTATCATTATGTATAATGACCTTGTCGGCAACGAGCTCACCTCGCAGTGCTGGAAGAGCAGCGTCGCCGACCCCGAGGAGTTCTACGAGACGATGTGTCCCGGTACGCTGGTACGTCTGGCTATGCCGTCGGGCAGCGATCAGGGCGTGTTCATCAACCGTCGCGGACTGATGGCCCGTCTCTATGACGACCAGAGCCGTGGCGTGAAGGTGCTGGCTCCCTCAGAGTCTGGTAAGACCGACCAGCAGGCTCTGAACGGTTTCTATCATTACATTGATGATATCCTGACCTTTAATACCCACACGCGTGACGTCATCTTCAACTGCCGTATGCGTTTCCACCCGTCGACGCTGAGCCGTGACTTCATGAACTGCGACGGCCGTAACCACAAGGACGACATCGGAAACTCGCTGCGTGGTTTCAAGAAGGGCTTCACCGACGGCTGGCAGATGAGCGACGAGAGCTTCGTCGGTGTCACCGGCAACGACATCTGGTGGGCTTCCTTCATGGGCGGCGTGGTCGTTATCAGCGGCCGTTTCGACGTGACGCTCCGTCTGCCGTGTGTCCCGAAGAAGGGTACTTACGAGATTCGTATTGGCTATACGCCGAACGAGGAGCGTGGTGTTATCCAGGCTTATCTGAACAACGTCCCCTGCGGTATTCCTGTCGATATGCGTATCTACCCGACCGATCCTGAGATTGGCTTTATCTCCGATGGTTCTGAAGGTGCCCAGACGGCTGAGGAAATCAAGATGCAGGACAAGGCCCTCCACAACCGTGGCTTCATGAAGGCAATGGACGTGTGGTACCAGGGCGGCACCGGCAATACTGGTGGTTGTCTGCGTAACAACAATATCTCCACCCGTCGTGTGCTGGCTACTGAGAGCTTAGACCCGGACAAGGTTTACTACCTGCGTCTGCGCCAGGTGCTCGATAATCCTGAGAATTATTGTAACTTCAACTATCTGGAAATCTGCCCGAAGAGTGTCTATGGCAGTCCCGAGGGCGAGGATCAGCATTGATAATTGATACAAGTTTCGCATGTTGAGAAGATATAGGAAGATAAAGGAAGATATGCCGCTTTTCAGCGGCGAAGATAGAGGACAATACTCTGTCTGCAAGCTTTCTGCAGCAAAACCATTGTCTTATATCTCCTTCTATCTTCATCTGTCTCCCTCTATCTACAAGGCAAGCGGAGCTTGCGAAAGATGAA
>Ga0310695_10006393_pt1 | contig 19523 bp, 15 predicted proteins | sample RumenRJG_04DNA_FD_203882 | JGI IMG/M metagenome (GOLD analysis project Ga0310695, IMG submission 203882) | Bovine rumen microbial communities from Lethbridge, Alberta, Canada - RJG_04 (v2) (version 2) | ecosystem: Host-associated > Mammals > Digestive system > Stomach > Rumen | place: Canada...
CTTGAGCAGCAGGCAGACCAGGAATGCCCATCTCCATTTTGATGAACTCTACCCCACTCGCCTTCTCGGACTTGGCTGCCACTTGCTTCACTTCGCGGATCGTGGCCTTGGAAAAATCCTTGATACCAAGTTCGGCTACCAGGCCGTCAACGATTTCTTTCTTTATTGGTGTTTCCATTACTTTCTTTATTACTTCTGAGCAGCACGACCGATAGCCAGCGCCTTGATGTTGGCCTCGACGATAGCCTCGCCCTTGCGGCCGAAAACTCGGCGGATGGCATCCTCAAGTTTATCATACTCGATGCCCAGAGCCTTCTGGGCAGCACCCAGCAGAATGACGTTAGCACTACGGGGCACACCGTTGTCCTTGGCAGCCTGTTCGATGTCGAGCATAATCACATTGTTGATCTTCTCGAGATCGGCCTTGATCGTCTCGATATCAGGATAGTTGGGGATATTCACGAAAGGCGTGCTCGAAGTGATGATCCAGCCATCCTTCGAGAGGAACGGCAGATAGCGGAGCGCCTCCATCGGTTCCATAGAGATAATGACATCGGCACCACCCAGCGGAATCAGATCGCTCGAAATGGGGTCGCTGGAGAGTCGCAGATTCGACTGCACATCGCCACCACGCTGACTCATTCCGTGAACCTCAGCCTGCTTGATATAGAGGTTCTCCTTCATGGCTGCCTCGCCGATAATCGTTGCGATAGAGAGGATACCTTGACCTCCTACGCCACACAAGATAATATCTGTCTTCATTTCTTTGCCTCCTTTGCTTTTTGCTGTTTCAGATGACGCTGTAAGGTCTGCATACACTCACGGCGCGGGATAATCACACTCACACCGTGATAATTGATCTCATCGCGGATAGCCTTCGTGATCTCGGGCATGTTCTTGGGGATAGGATTAACCACCTTCAGATGATCCTCTGAGAGGCCGAGACCTTTACAGATGGCCTCAAACTTATTGGTACCAGCCGAGTCTTGACCACCCGTCATCGCGGTTGTCAGGTTGTCTGAGATAATCACGGTGATGTCTGCATTCTCGTTGATAGCATCGAGCAGACCAGTCATACCAGAGTGGGTGAAGGTAGAGTCGCCGATGATGGCTACTGCGGGCCATTGACCAGCATCGGAAGCACCCTTTGCCATCGTGATCGAGGCACCCATATCTACACAAGAGTGAATGGCTTTATAGGGGGGCAGGAAACCCAGCGTATAGCAACCGATATCGCCAAACACGCGGGCATTGGGATATTCGCGGAGCACCTCATTGAGAGCGGTATAGACGTCGCGGTGACCACAACCCTGACAGAGTGCTGGTGGACGCGGGGTGACATCTTCGCACGGCGCATAGTTCTCTGCGCTCTCGATGCCTAAGGCCTTCTTCAGAAGGTCGGGGTTCAGTTCGCCCGTACGGGGAAGTTCGCCCGTAAGACGACCTTTGATAACAGCGTTGCCAGGCATCACGCCACGCACCTGATCCTCGATGAAAGGCTGGCCCTCTTCGGCTATCAGCACGAACTCACAATCGTCGGTCATCCTGCGAATCAGTTTTTTAGGAATCGGATACTGCGAGATCTTCAATACGGGATAAGGACAACCATCGGGATAGCACTCCATGAGATAGTTGAAGGCGATACCGCTGGCGATGATACCCAGTTTGTGGTCGGCGCCATCGATATACTGGTTATACTTAGAATCGACCGCCATCTGCTCGAGTACAGGCTGCTGACCTGTTACCACGATATTGCGCTTGCGGGCAAAAGCGGGCAAGAGCACCCAGTTGGAAGCCTGAGCATCGTAGTTGAGTTCGTTCTGTTCGCGAGGTGTATCCTTGATCTCCACAACAGCACGCGAGTGAGCCATACGCGTTGTGACACGCATCAGGATGGGCAGATGAAGTTGTTCAGAGAGGTCGAACGCCTCGCCCATCATATCGTAAGCCTCCTGCTGATTGCTGGGTTCCAAGGTAGGAATCATGGCAAACTTGGCATAGAATCGGCTGTCTTGCTCGTCTTGTGATGAATGCATCGAGGGATCGTCTGCTACGAGAACGATCAGTCCGCCATTCGTACCCGTCATAGCAGAATTGACAAACGGGTCAGCACAGACGTTCAGACCAACATGCTTCATACACACCAGCGCACGCTTACCCATATACGACATGCCGAGCGCTGCCTCCATAGCCGTCTTTTCGTTCGTTGACCAACGACGATGAATGTTTCTCTCTTTGGCTACGGGCGACTCCTGGATATACTCGGTAATCTCTGTAGAAGGAGTACCGGGATAGGCATAAACACCACTCAGACCTGCATCGATTGCACCCTGAGCTATCGCCTCGTCGCCCAATAAAAGTTTCTTCATATACTGTTCGGTTTTAGAATTAATTTGCGCAAAGGTACGACTTTTCGGTTGAATAAACAAAAAAATGCGACCTTAATTGCATAAAGCCGCATTTATATTCATAAAAGTTGCACTTAGAATGTGTAGCCCAGCGTGAGAAGCACCTGATGGCGATAATTCTTCACTTCGGTTACACCCGAATTACCCTCATAAGGCTGGAACGGATGGAAGTCGCCCTTGGTGCCACTATACTGATAAGCGAGGTCGATATTCACGGCATTCAACTTGACGCCGACACCACAGGTGAAACGATGGGTATCTTTCCAATTCACATAGTCGGTCGTAGATGAATAAGCCACACCTGGCGACTCGAGACGCATATCGCGCACACCGTTCTCTTCATAAGGTGACGACAGATAGTTATAGCCTACGCGCACAGCGAACTCGGGGATAGGCTTGACCTCTACACCAGCTTTCAGGGTGTGAACACCTTTCAGCGATTTCTCTGTATTGCGCTTCATCGCCTCGTCTGTGTAAGAAGGTGAGTAACCATAATCTTCGTACCAGTAAGAGTCGCCCTTGTTCACGCGGTTGGTTGCAGTGCTGAAATCTGAATACTCATAGCCGAAGCCCAGAGCCACCTGATTGCCAATGGTATGTCCGAGGCTCACTCCGAACTTCCAAGGTGTATAGAACTTAAAGTCGTAATCGTTGCTCGAATGACCTTTATCCCAATAACCAACCTCGCTGTTGTTCATCATCTGAGTATCATTCTTTGAAGTGAGGTCGTACCAAGTCGGTGTTGCGATAGAGAAACCGAAACGGAAGGGAGAATCTTCGATGGGGCGAATGATAACACCCGCTGTGACATCGAGACCTGTACCAGTAATCTTACGCTCATCGCCTGTTACGACTGCACCCACAGGCTGATCGACCAAATCGACTAAGGATTCTCCGTATTCGCTATAACCGCGATAGCGCACATCTTTCACACCCACTGTAAAACCCCAGTAGAAGCGGTCGTTCACATTACCACTGATATTGAAGTCGAAGTTGTTGATCCAACCGCGATGAGCACGGTCGAACGTATAGGCGTTGGCGTCATTATAGAAAATCCAATCGGCCGACTTGTCTTTCAGATGGGTTTCCACATCGGCCATCAGCACGTTGGCATTGATATAGTCGCTCTGGCTGTAAGCCCACGATACTTCACCGGATGAATAATAGCCGATGGCCTCATCCTGTCGGTTGGTATCGAAATAGTAGTCGTTTTCGAGGGCTTTATCGTAGGTTAGCCCGTTCTGCGAACATTCTTTCAACGAATTGGCAGCCGAGAGAATCTGGTTGAAGTTACGACTCTTGTGAAAATTAAAGGCGAAGTTAACGAATGAGGTGCGACTCAGACGGGTGGAATAAACGAATCCTGCCTGATCGAAACTCATCGTCGTCTTCTTCTTTCCGTCGAACTCACGGGCATCCTGTTGGGTAACGAAACCCAAGCTCACGCTGGCATTAGAGTGACGGAAGAGTCCGATACCTGCCGGGTTGGAAGAGATCGTAGAGATATCTGCACCCAGAGCGTCCATCGCGCCACCCATAGCCACATAGCGGGCTGTACCGTTCAGATCGCTACCCAGAAGTCGGGCGCTCTCGTAAGTATCCTGTGCAGCGATTGGCAGACTTACTGCCAACGAGAATGCTGCTATATATAACTTTTTCATCATAATCCTATCGTCTATAAATATGTTCATTAATGGTCAATGTTCAATGGTCAATGGTAATCACCTTCTTCCACCGAGGCCTCCACCGCCGCTACGACCTCCGCCGCCGCTATGACCGCCACTGAAGCCACCGCCGCCACCGCGACTACCTCCGAAACTGCCACCACTGCTACGACTGCCGCTGAAGGTAGAATTGCTCGAACTGCCACGATAGCCGCTGAAGTTGCCGCTACGACTGCGCTGATAGTTACCGCTGCTATAGGTTCGCGAACCGCCCATCTGACGGGCACGATCTCGCATGCTGCTCATACGACTGCTGTTGCCAGCAACACTCCCTCTCAGACCGCCACGATAGCTATAGTGGGTACCATCGCGACGCAATGTGCCTGTGCCGATATAGCCACTATGACTACGGCCACCGCCACCAGCTACAACAACATAACGGGGATAAGAATAGTATGGACGCCAGCCCCAATACCAGCGGGAGTTGTAATACCAAGGTGAATACCAACCAGCATAGCCGTAGTACCAAGGATCGTACCATGCGCTATAATACCAGGGATCGAACCAGGGATCAAACCAAGGATCATACCAGCCATAACGGGTATAATACCAGGGAGAATGCCAACCCCAGTCGTTGACGCCTGCATGATAGCCAGCCCAGAAAGCGGCATTGTCGGAGAGTCGGTAATCATCAAAACGACTCATACGCTTGGTGTACTTGTAGTCGTCTTTCGACAATGTAGAGTCGGGATATACGCCCTTCTCACCATCGAAACTGATGATATCACTCTTCGCAGAATCGCCATCAAGCGCTTCAACCTGACTTTTCATTCTGCGATTATATTCATCTACACTACGGTCACTGCCACTGTAATAAGTATCCTTAGGCATGCCATAGCGGTCATTAGAAGTCTCTACTACAACTCTCTTCTTAGGCGTAAAGTAGAGATCGTCATCCTGAGCCATCAGTGCCATCGGCAGTGCTCCGGCAAGCATGGAAATCAATAACAGTTTTTTCATCTTATTCGTCATTTTAATGATTCACGTTGCAAATTTACAACCAATTTTAGTGCAAATTTAGGGAAAAACCCTAACTTATAGTAGGATTTTCCCTATTTTTTGTAATTTTGCGGTAAAAATTAACAACTTTATGAAGTATTTTGAAGTAGAATTCACGATTTCGCCCTACTCTTCCGATGCCAGCGATGTGTTGGCAGCGATGGCTGGTGAGGCTGGTTTTGAAACTTTTGAAGAGACGCCTACGGGCTTGAAGGGTTATATCCAACAGCAGTTCTTCGATGTGGACACGCTCCAACAGGCTTTGGAGGATTTCCCATTCGAAGAGGTCAGTATCTCCTACAATATCAGTGAGGCTGAAGATAAAGACTGGAATGAGCAGTGGGAACAAGAAGGTTTTGAGCCTATTAACGTCGGAAACCGACTGGTGATCCACGATGGACGTCATTTGCCTGAATCGCCTGCCGATATCTCTATTGAGATAGATGCCCGTCTGGCTTTCGGAACTGGTACTCATGAGACGACTCGTATGATCTGTTCTGCCTTGCTCGACAGGAAGATGGACGGTTTGCGTGTGCTCGATTGCGGAACCGGTACAGGCATCCTCTCTATCTGCGCGTTGAAGTTGGGTGCCAGCGAGGCTGTAGGTTACGACATCGATGAATGGTCGGCTGATAATGCGCGCCACAATGCGGTAATCAACAGTGTCGATGAGCGCTTTACCGCTCTGCTCGGCGATGCTTCTATATTAAATAAGGTGGAAGGCACTTTCCAGTTGGTGCTGGCTAACATCAACCGTAATATCCTGCTGGCCGATATGCCATCGATCCGTCAGAAGATGGCGCCTGGTGCATCACTGATCCTCAGCGGATTCTATACCGACGATATCCCGCTGCTCCTTGAAAAAGCGCAGACCTTAGGGTTGAAACTCGAAAAGCAGTTGGAAGATCAGAATTGGGCTTGTTTAGTGCTGACCCTTGCCTGACTTGTGACTATTCGTTATAGGCTTTTTCTCCGATGGTTTCTTGTGAACCGATCGTCATCTGGCGAAGGTCATAATAGGAACCATTGTAGATATTGAAGTCCACATTTCCCTTGATGCCCGGCAGACGGCCTACATCGGTATGCTGCCAGAATTTCCATGGGCCTTTATATTCTAGGGAATCGACGTAATAATGCGCTATCCAGTAGGGATATTCATTGAAGATGGAGTCGTTCAGATAACGCATCTTAAACTTAAAATAGGTATAGATGATTGGTTTCACCTTATAGTGTTTCTCCACCAGTTCAAGCCAGAGCTTCACGGAAGTCTTAAACTCTGAGTCGGTCTGGTTCTTGGGCTTATGCTCCACATCGAGCACAGGAGGCAAATCACCATTCTCCAGCTTGACGGTCTTCATAAAGTGGGCGGCCTGCTGGTATGAAGGTGTATGGACACTATAGAAGTGATAGGCACCACGCGTAAACCCGTGTTCTCGTGCCTGATAGAAGTTGTCTTTGAAGTTCTGGTCGGTCTGAGTCGAGCCCTCGGTAGCCTTGATCATGATGAAACGGATCGGACAGTCGTTGATACTGCCGTTATCCTTGAGTTCATCCCAGTCGATACGACCTTGATGGTGCGAGATGTCGATACCGTGAATCTCGTAGCCGTCGGGATAGTTCACCGTACCATAGAGCGCACGCCAACGGAAGCCGAAGGGACCAACAAAGAAGTAATAGAAGAACCAGATATAACAGATGACAATCGCTGCACCGCCCATCCACCATCCCCAGGAGGGAATCTTCCGAAGAAGACGTATCACGACGCCAGGACGTTTTCTGCGTCCGGGGCCGTGATACGTATGAGTAGTACCGATTCCTTTTCGGCTAATCGTAGTTCTTTTCTTCGACATTATTTACTCTGCTCAAGAGCCAGGGTCTTCGTAGGCTGGTCACAAACCTCTGTGGGTCCCCAGTACTGGATAGGACCAGGATATACGTAAGCGGTCTTACGAGCCCACTCGTCGCGATGAGCAGCGAACTCCTTGAAGGGAGCACCGTCGAGCTCAACGAGAGCCTTGCGGATAACGGGCTTCATCTCGCCTGCACGCTTCTCCATGTTCATCATCATCGTGATGGGCACACCACCAGCGATCCACTGCTCAGCAGGAGCGGTTGTGTTCTTAACGATGGCCATATAGCCAGTCTTGCCGTTGGCAATCAGCTGAGCTGCTGATGTACCGAGAGCATAGCAGTAGTCGGCATCGAAGTTTGAAGGAGCAGCGCAACGTCCCTCGTATCCGAAGAAGTGATGCTGGGTACCGAACTTACCTGAGTACTTGCCTTCCTTCTTCATCTTCTCGAGCTTCTGGGCAACCATCGTAGAGAGCAGCTTCTCTGTCTCGATGAGTGATACCTGTACGTTTCCGTGAGGATCGCGGTCGAGAGCCAGCTGACGGGCCACACCAGTAGGCAGGCTGTTGAACACAGCGAGGTTCTCTTCTGTCAGGTGAGCCTTTGCAAAATCGATGGTCTCTGTACGACCCATATCTTTCACCTCAGGCAGAGCCAGCACATCGTTGAGCTGAGCAATCAGTTTCTTGATGGCGGGGATGAACTCGATAACACCCTCAGGGATGATAACGGTACCGAAGTTGTTACCGTCGGCAGCGCGCTGAGCTACTGCATTAGCGATATACTCTACGATATCATCGAGGCTCATCGCCTTCTGCTCAATCTCCTCAGAGATCAGACAGATATTAGGCTGTGTCTGCAGAGCGCACTCGAGGGCGATATGAGAAGCCGAGCGACCCATCACCTTGATGAAATGCCAGTATTTGCGGGCTGAGTTACAGTCGCGCTCGATGTTACCAATCAGCTCTGAGTATGTCTTACAAGCGGTATCAAATCCGAATGAAGTCTCAATCTGATCGTTCTTCAGGTCACCATCGATGGTCTTCGGACAACCGATAACCTGTACACCATATTTCTTAGCAGCATAGTACTCAGCCAGCACGCAAGCGTTGGTGTTTGAGTCGTCGCCACCGATAATCACGATAGCCTTGATGTCGAGCTCGCGGATAATCTCCAGACCCTTCTCAAACTGGTCGATCTTCTCCAGCTTCGTACGACCAGAACCGATCATGTCGAAACCACCGGTATTGCGATATTCGTCGATGATCTCTGGAGTCAGCTCCATATAGTTGTGATCAACCAGACCGCCAGGACCGAGGATGAAACCGAAGAGACGGTTTTCTGGGTTCAGCTTCTTGATCTGGTCGAACAGACCTGTAATCACGTTATGACCGCCAGGAGCCTGACCGCCAGAAAGGATGATACCAACGTTCATCTTGGTGTGGTTGGCTTCTGTTGCCGGCTCGAACTCTACGATAGGCATACCGTAGGTGTTTGGGAACAGCTTCTGAATTTCTTCCTGATCGCCTACACTCTGGGTGGGCTTACCTTCTTTGATTTTTACAGCACCCTGAAGAGCCTTTGGCAGCTTTGGCTGATAGGCGGCTCTGGCAATTTGCAATGCACTTTTTTCCATATTACTAATTTTGATTTTGAATGAATAATTCGTTTCTGACGTGCAAAATTAATCAAAATCTGTTAGAAATAAGAAAGAAAAGTGGCTAATTTCGCCTTTTTAATATTTTTTGTGGAAGAAAGAGTTGATAACTCGAAATTTTTTCCTATCTTTGTTCAGTGAAAATGACAATATGGATAAAATAAGGAGGATTTTTAATTATGGCAAACAAGAGAAAATTGAAAAAAGCGATCAACTTAATTTGTGAGGATTTAATTTCTGAAGCCTTGGCTGTTTCACTCTACGGATCGGAAAATCATAAGGACGATGTCGAGTCGGTGTTCTTCTCCATCGTGAAGATGCAAGCCGACTTTATCTGTCGAATCTCTCATCCCGAACCTGGCATGAAGGCCAAAGAATACTATAAGGATTTGAAAGACAAATTCGCTGCACAAGCTAGTGATATTCTTGATCAGATAATTTCATAGCATGATGTGGCAACGATTTTGCAACTGGCTTTTATATAAACATCTGGGATGGACGGCTGAAGTAACAGAACCCCATCCCGATAAGTTTATCATCTGTCTGGCGCCACACACCAGCAACTGGGACTTCCCCTTAGGACAACTTTACGCGGGCGCGTGTGGGATGAAGAGCAACTTCCTGATGAAGAAAGAGTGGTTCTTCTTCCCCCTCGGCATCCTGTTTCGTAGGCTGGGTGGCATTCCCGTCTATCGGCAGAAACATTCGAGCATGACTGATGCGATGGCCGAGACCGCAAAGGCTGCAAAGGAGTTCAAACTCTGCATCACACCTGAAGGCACACGCTCTCCTACTCCCGACTGGAAGAAAGGCTTTTATTTTATCGCACTGAAGGCTGGCATCCCTATCCTGCTCTATGGCGTCGATTACGAGAAGCGCCTCATCAAGTGCACGAAAACGATCATTCCCTCTGGCGACCTCGAGGCCGACATGCGGGAAATCAAACTCTATTTTAAAGACTTCAAAGGCAAGAAGCCTGAGAATTTTACGATTGGTGACATCTCATGAAACGACTCTTCACACTCGTCCTGACTGGTGCTTTGGCGCTGACTGCCTTTGGCCAGCAGGACTTGATTAATAAATTAGATAACTACTTCAGGACCTATAGTCCTTCAGGACAGTTGATACGTTCAGCAGCCCATCTTAAAAGCATTAACATCAACGACTCCCTTCAAACCATTGAAATATGTGCCGACAACCATTTAGGCGAACAGACTTTCACACCCGAATCAGCAGAACGCATCTATGAGTCGATACAGCGACTTCTGCCCGATTATTGCCGCTCTTACCAACTGTCGGTTAAAACGGGCGGTTGGGAGGTTCGCGACCTGGTTCCGACGCGGTTCCGTCAAGTGGATGATGCGTCGAGGGTTTGGGGCGACATCGACTATAAAGGTAATCCCTGGGTGCGTAATGCCTCGCTCCCCTATCAGATATCTTATGGTTTGCAGAACCGCCATCTCTCACTCTGGGCCAGTCATGGACGCTATTTCAGCATCAGGGAGAATCAGTGGCAATGGCAGCGACCTCCACTCTTCGGCAGTCGTGAAGATCTCTTCACACAGACCATCGTCGTACCTTATTTAATACCGATGCTCGAAAAGGCTGGTGCCATCGTCTTCACACCGCGTGAGCGCGATTGGCAGCGACATGAGGTAATCGTCGATAATGATACGCCTCGAACCGCTCAGGGCATCTATCTCGAGACGCACATGGGAATGGGTTGGACCTCGTGCGACTCCGTCGGATTTAAGTTCCATGCTGGTATCTATGAGGATCACGAGAATCCCTTCACGGCAGGTTCGGCCCGTCAGATCCCGACTGTCAGCGATAAGCGCCAGGAGTGTACCGCCATCTATCGTCCGGCTATCCCCGAAGCTGGCCGTTATGCCGTCTATGTCAGTTATCAGACGGTTCCTGGCAGCATCGACGATGCCCGTTATACGGTCTGGCATCAAGGCATCCCCACAGAGTTTCACGTCAATCAGCAGATGGGCGGTTCCACTTGGGTCTATCTCGGCACGTTTGATTTCGATGCGGGTAACGATGAACAGAACTGCGTCATCCTCTCTAACCTGAGCAAGAAGTCGGGCATCGTCACAGCCGATGCGGTACGTTTCGGAGGGGGTATGGGTAACATCCGTCGCGGCTATTCCACCAGCGGACTGCCCCGTTGTGTCGAGGGTGCCCGCTATTATGCCCAATGGGCAGGTATGCCCTATGCCGTCTATTCCACGAAGAATGGTGAGGATGATTACGGCGACGATATCAATGCCCGTTCTTACATGACTAATCTGCTGGCTGGTGGCTCTTGCTATATGCCTGATACGACAGGCCGTCATGTGCCTATCGAACTGTCTTTGGCTGTCCACAGCGATGCGGGCTATACCTCTGATGGCAGAACGCATACGGGCACGTTGGCTGTCTGCACCACGTATCTTAACGATAGCATCCTCAGTACTGGTCGTTCCCGTCTGGCCTCTCGCGATCTGGCCGACGAACTGCTCACTACTATTCCTAAGGATATGAAACGACTCTATGGCAGTTGGCAGCGACGCGAACTCTGGGACCGCAACTACTCTGAGAGTCGTGTGCCCGAGGTGCCCAGCGCCATCCTCGAGACAATGTCGCATCAGAACTTTGCCGATATGCGTTATGCGCAGGATCCCAACTTCAAGTTCGACTTCGCCCGCAGTATCTATAAGACGCTGCTCCGCTATATCTGTCGCATGCACCATGCTCCGTATGTGGTTACGCCTCTGACACCTAATCACCTCCGTGTAGAACTGACGGATAAGGGCGAGGCCCGACTCAGCTGGAACTGCGTCAACGATCCCGACGAGCCTTCTGCTGTACCTTCGGGCTACATCGTTTATCAAGCCGTCGGCAATCGGGGGTTCGACAATGGTACTTATCTGAAAGGTGCCCATACCAGTGCAACAATCAAACTACAGCCCGGCCAACTCTACAACTTCAGGATTGCTGCCGTCAACGATGGTGGCGAGAGTTTCCCCAGCGAGGTGGTATCGGCCTGTTATGTGCCTGAGGCTCAGAAGACGGTACTTATCGTCAACGGGTTCCATCGGCTCTCTTCGCCTGCCGTCATCGACAATGCGGCACAACAGGGATTCGACCTTCGTCGCGACATCGGTGTCACCTATGGTCCTACTGCTGGATGGACGGGCTATCAGACCAGTTTCGACAAGTCGCGTATCGGTAATACGAGCACCTCGGGATTAGGCTATACCGACGATGCTTTAGCAGGGCGTATCATTGCCGGCAACGACTTCAACTATATTCGCACCCATGCTCAGGCCATCGCTTCGGCACAGGCCTATAACATCGTCAGTTGTTCGTCTGAGGCTATCGAGAGCAACGAGGTGTTGCCTTCGAGATACCAGATGATCGACCTCATTCTCGGACTCGAGAAAAACGATGGGTGGTCGCTGCGTAAGTACCGCGCCTTCTCACCAGTGATGCGCCGTCATCTCGAACTCTTCACCTCGCGTGGCGGAGCCCTTCTCGTCAGCGGTTCGTATGTCGGTGCCGACATGACGTTGCCTGGCGATCAGCAGTTCCTCGCCCAGGTGCTCAAGTGTTCCTACGAGGGTGTCAATCGCGACAGTCTGGAGCGCGATACCATCGCTGGTCTCGGCACTACCTTCACCTTCCATCGCCAACTCAACGATATCCATTATGCAGCCCAGCATCCCGACATACTCAACCCCGTGTCGCCTGCCTATTCAGCGATGATCTATGCCGATAAGTATAGTGCCTGTGTGGCTTACGACGGCAGCGACTACAAGGCGATGACGATGGGATTCCCCTTCGAGTGTATCCAGTCTGAACAGAAGCGCCACATGCTGATGAAGGGCATACTGAATTTCCTATTACGTTCACTATAAACCCATAAAATATAAACCAAAAAACTTAAGAGATTATGAAGATTCAAACTAATTCGTCTGGCACCCGCAGCATAGAAGTGCAAGAAGCACACCTGCAGGTAATTGAGAAGTATCAACTGTTTCGCGACCTCATCGACAGCAATGGCTATGTGGATGAGCAAGTTCTCGACAAACTGAAGTTCAACATCCGCGCGCTACTCGAGGCTCAGGCAGGACTCGACAAAGACCTGCTCAACCTTTGTCTCGACGTGATTTATCACCCCAACATGAAGGCCTTCGGACTCCAGCAGCTCGTACTGCTTTACATTAACTGGAAGAATCAGGCTAACGATAATCTGGGTATGACCACGCGTGCTTTTCAAGGAACACCGTTTAATTAAGAGGTGAGTGGTAAGAGGTAAGAATGGAATATAGACTGACGGATTTTCTGCCAACGACCAAGAAGGAGTTGGAACTCAGAGGATGGGATGAACTCGATGTCATCCTGTTCTCTGGCGATGCGTATATCGACCACCCCTCGTTTGGGGCGGCAGTCATCGGACGAACTCTCGAGGCTGCCGGATATCGGGTGGCCATCGTTCCGCAGCCCGACTGGCATGGCGACTATCGCGACTTCAAGAAACTGGGGCGCCCGCGCCTCTTCTTCGGCATCGCTCCTGGCTGTATGGACTCGATGGTCAACAAATATACAGCCAACCGTCGCCTACGCTCTGAGGATGCCTATAGTCCCGATGGACGTCACGACATGCGTCCGGAATATCCCACGATCGTCTATTCCCGTATCCTCAAAGAGCTCTTCCCCGATGTGCCCGTCGTGCTGGGAGGCATCGAAGCCTCTCTGCGCCGACTGACGCATTACGACTACTGGCAGGATAAGTTGAGACCCTGTATTCTCTGCGATGCTGGGGCCGATATGATCACTTACGGCATGGGCGAGAAGGTGACTCTCGAACTGGCGCGACGACTCTCCAATGGCGAGTCTATCCGCGACATCAACGATCTGCCCCAAACAGTCTATCTCGCCAGCCAAGACGAGATTCCTGGCGGCATCACCGCTGACGACATCGTGCTCCACAGCCACGAGGAGTGTCTGCGCAACAAGCGTTCACAGGCCGAGAACTTCCGTCATATCGAGGAACAGTCAAACATGATGCATGCCCAGCGCCTCCTCCAACCTCAAACCTCAAACCTCAAACCTCAAACCTACGTCGTCGTCAACCCTCCTTTCCCCCCGATGACCACCGAGGAACTCGATGCCTCGTTCGACCTGCCCTATACGCGACAGCCACACCCCAAATACAAGGGCAAGCGCATCCCCGCCTACGACATGATCAAGCACTCCGTCAACATCCATCGCGGCTGTTTCGGAGGCTGTGCCTTCTGCACCATCTCGGCCCATCAGGGCAAGTTTATCTCGTGCCGTTCTAAGGAGAGTATATTAAAAGAGGTGAAGCAGGTGATGCAGATGCCCGACTTCAAAGGTTACCTCTCCGACCTCGGTGGACCCTCTGCCAACATGTACGGCATGCATGGGCGCAATCTCAAGGCCTGTGAGAAGTGCCGACGTCCCAGCTGCATCCATCCGCAGATCTGTCCGAACCTCGATACCAACCATCGCCGACTGCTCGACATCTATCATGCCGTCGATGCGCTGCCGGGCATCAAGCGCAGCTTTATCGGCAGTGGTGTGCGTTACGACCTGTTGCTTTATCGCAGCAAGGACGAAGAGGCTAATCGTGCGGCTCAGGAATACACCCGCGAACTGATCATGCGCCACGTCTCTGGCCGCTTGAAGGTCGCCCCAGAGCACACGTCCGAGCGCGTGCTCTACCTCATGCGCAAGCCCTCGTTCCAACAGTTCTACGAGTTCAAGCGACAGTTCGACCGCATCAATCGCGAAGAGAACCTGCGCCAGCAGATCATCCCCTACTTCATCTCCTCCCATCCCGGCTGTCATGAAGAGGATATGGCCGAACTGGCCGTCATCACCAAGGGCCTCGACTTCCATCTGGAACAGGTGCAGGACTTCACGCCTACACCCATGACCAATGCTACCGAGACCTGGTACACGGGCTATGATCCCTACACACTCGAAGAGGTGTTCAGTGCCAAGACGCCACGCGAGAAACTCGCCCAGCGCCAGTTTTTCTTCTGGTATAAGCCCGAAGAGCGTCGCAACATCGAACAGAGCCTCCGTCGTATCGGGCGCCCCGATCTCATCCAGCGTCTCTACGACAAAACCTCAAACCTCAAACCTCAACCCTCAAATCTCAAACCTCAACCCCCCAATGAAAATCATCGAGCAAAGCGTCATTCCGAAGAACCCCGAGAAGAAAAGCGAGGACGGAATCGTCGTCACAAATGACTTCATCGCTGTCATCGACGGTTCAACTTCGAAGACCAGCCGTCGCCATTGCCCCTGGATGAGCAATGGTCGCTATGCCATGAAGATAGTCAGCCGATATATCCGCCGCATGCCTGCCGATATCAGTTGTCAGCAGTTCTGCAAAGGCGTCACCAAAGCCATCAGTCGTCATTACTGGCTGCGATTTCCCAAGAGCCGCATGGCCGAGCATCCCGAAGAGCGACTTACCGCCTCTGCCGTCGTCTATAGTCGTGTGCGCCGCGAGGTGTGGCTCGTTGGCGATTGTCATTGCCTGGTGGGAGGCGAATACTACGATAATCCCAAGCCCTACGAACAAGAGTTGGCCGAGATGCGGGCAGCCCGAGTGCGCGAGCTCTTGGCTGAGGGCTATACCGAGGAGCAGCTTCGCCAGCCTTTCGACCCAGCCCGCGAGGTGATGATTCCCCACATGATCGAGGTCATGAAGAATCAGAACAAGACCTATGCCGTCATCGACGGATTCCATATCCCCCAGTCGCTCGTCCCCGTGCTTACACTCAACTTCCAGCCTTGGGAGATTGTCCTCGCCAGTGATGGTTATCCCCAACTCGCTGCCACACTCGAAGAGACCGAATCCCTACTCGAACAGCAACGGCTCAACGATCCCCTCAACATCGGGCGTTTCAAGGCTACCAAAGCCTTCGTTCGGGGTAATCATTCCTTCGACGACAGGTCATATATTCGATTCACCGTATAAAATTTCCCTTATTATTTGGCAGTTTCAGAAAAATTTTATACCTTTGCAGCCGATTTCACAAGAAACTAAGGTCGGTTCCGTAGCTCAGCTGGATAGAGCAACTGCCTTCTAAGCAGTAGGCCTCGGGTTCGAATCCCGACGGAATCACTGAAGCAGAAAGAGAACCCCCCGTCTGAAAGTTTACTTTCAAGCGGGATTTCTTGTTTTCTGAGGTTTCAGCCTTTCAGGAAATTAATCTTCCTCCGATTCGGTTCCGTCGGTGCCCTCACCGCGAAGTGCAACCAAATCACCCCATTTGCCCCGTGCTCGAGCAACAGTTCATCGAAGTCCTGCTTCGTCTCGTCCGAATAGTCGAGCAGGATGCACGCATAGCGAATCAATTGTTCCTTCCCCGCCACGCGAATATCTACCGCGCAACCCGTCAGATGGTTCGAAGTCGTCACGCCCCCAACCTTCCGATTCTGTTCCGCCGACCGATACCCGCTCGTTATAATGATCGGCTCCTCGGGGTCTGGTCTCGAAATAAAGTTTTCCCCGAAAACTTCTACTTTCGGGACCTGACCCCCAGCATTCGCCAGTCGACTTTTCGGGACCTGCCCCCCAGCCCCTCGCAGGACCTGCCCCCCAGCAGCCCCGGGGACAAAAACTGCACCTTGGGGCCTGGCCCCAGTAGGTGATTTTTCACCGAGCACATAGCGCTCGTTGTACCGCTCCCTCAGCGCCTCCAACCACACGCACACCCGCTTCAGATTCTCAATATGCACATGAGAAGGTATATTATATACCTCTGGATGCGACTTACTTCTCGTCAACTCCCCGAGCGAAAAGTGTGGCGATAAGCGAAGGCCATTGAGCTCGCTCGAATGGCTGAGCGCAGCCACACTCGGCGAAGCCAAGTGCTCGGAGAGTTTTGCTTGCTTATTCATTTCAACTTGATTCATACTATTAAGAAAATCATAAATGTCAAAAGTGGAAAAGTGGAAAAGTGGAAAACCTCGGCAAAGCCAAAGTGTTTCTCTGAAAAACACCCGTTAAGGTAACTCATTCACTAATTTCCGATAAAATCCGTACTTCACTTTCTCAACTGCGCCATCTTCCTGAAAGCGGATGATGGCTCTTGAAGCTGCCGCATTCGAACAGCCAAACACCTCGATGAACTGCTGCGTCTTGAACTCATCGGGCAACTTGCGGAAGCACTCCTCATAACGGGTGCTGCGCCGACGCTGCACGAACTCCTTGTTCTGATCGGCAAAGTAGTTGAAAGCCATCTCGCCAAAATAGAACTGCTGACAGCGATACTGGATCTCCATCGCCAGCCGACAGAGCCGACGGTCCCTGTCGTCCATCGTCAGGGTTCGCGACTCCTGCCACTCGTCCCAATGGCGCATCAGGATATATGGCAGCGAAACGCCGATGCCGTAATATGGTATTCGCTTCAGCAGCGTGCGGTCGGCCTTGTCGCCGTTGAACTCAGCGATCTCCATGCGGCTCGACTGCCAGTCGAAGGTCTCGTCGTTCAGCGCTTCGATGGGGATTTCGCCCTCCACCTTATCCAGACGATAAGCCCACGTCTTCAGCGCCTCGTTGGCATCGGAATCTACCTGCTGGTGACGCTTCGCCATACCCTTATCGGGCAATGGAATCACCGCCAGACGAGTTGACATTCCCGTACCGAAGTTCCGCTGGTTCACCTTGCGATGCAGGGCATAGGGCGTACCGGTATAGATAAAGTTCCAGAACACGTTGAACATGCCAGTCACCGATTCCTGATTGGCATACATCTGTCCGTCCTGCTCGTTGTGGAAAGCCTTCAGTTCCAGGATCTCGCGGTCTTTCCAGTCGCCGCCCTTGTTCTGCTTCGTCACGTTGTCGAGCTCCGCGTCAAACGAGAACATGTGGAGATTCAGAGGCTGCCCCTGAACCGTCTCGACAGCCGCATTCATGTGGCGGATAAACTCACCGGTAGCAGTACGCGCCGGATGCACACGGATGCCGACGACAGGCCGTTTCAGAGCCTCACCCTTCTGTGCCTTCGTCGAGGTGGTGCGCTCCGTGCGACCCTCCTTGTAGCGGTTCACCGCGTCGATCAGGCACTGGTCTGCCTGAATCATCGGGTCGGCAATCTTCTTGTAGAACTTCTCCACAATGTTCTTACCCGCACCTGGATCACCGATGATGAAGATGCAGTAGTTCAGGCGACGCACCAACTCAGGCTCATACCAGAAATGATAGAACGCACGAGTCATCAGCGTACCGAACAGCGCCGCACTGGAGAACCACACCGCCGCCAACTTATGCGGATGCACATTCAGAAAGAGCTCCTTCATACAGGGGTAATACGCAGCCATCTCCTGCAGTTCCTCAGCCCACTGATCCAGCGGAAGCACGCCATAAATGTCATCGGGAGAATCAATGGGGACAGGTCCATGATTCGCTGACGAGTCAGCGATATCACGCGACCCGTCCCCTTGATTCTCTGCCCTGCTCATCCTTAACGCCTGCTGCATCCGCTTGGGGATGCCCTTCAGGAACTCATAGCCCTGAGCACTCTTCACGGTCTGAGCCACATCCTCGCCTCGTTCATCGATAATCTCCTTCACAAAGGGAGTTTCTCTCAGAATCTGCTCTATCAGTTTCGGGTCGTTATCCGTGATATATCGCAGGTGGTCGGCCAGCACCAGACTCATTCTGTGCCTGTCGCCCTGCTCAATCTTCTTATCGCCAACCCATGCCGCCACAATGGTCTGATACGGCACGTTGTGATAAGTCAGAGGCTCAACAGCCAACAGGTTCTCTCCATCACATCCTGATACATCATGTCGGTTTTCTGCAATAGTAGGCTGGCTATGACCAGCATGATACTCATCATCATACTTCTTACCAAAATCTTCACTTTCATAATTAATCAGTCTTTCTTCGTCAATAAAAATCACATCATCACTCGTCGTCAGGAAAGCCCCTCTACTACCATCCTTACAGGATTCGTCAGGGTTCAGCCCAAGCTTTTGCGAAAAGACAATCTGATTGTCGATCAGGTTGCCGATGGCAGCATCCGCCACAAACACCACCTTCAACCCTTGCCCCGAAGGCGTGACGAACACAAAGAGAATCCTCGCCTTGTCCTCGTCCGATAGCTTGGCAAAGGCCTCTTCCCACACATCGCGGGGATTCCCTTCGATGTGGTCAAAGTCTATCACACAGAGTCCGTTCAGCCGGCAATACTTCTGCAGTCTCCAGCAGCCCGCCACCGACTTCTTCTCGCCAGTCTTCTTATTCTCGACCTCCTTTACCGACTCCTCGAAGGTACCGATAAAGATAGCCAGGGGCAGCCCCCGCTTCTTGGCATCGTAGGTCTTCTTGTCGCCACGAGCCAGTGCCTCACGGGCCTCCTTTACCTTTCTGATAGTTTCAGGCGCCGAAATGAGCGCCCGAAACTGTTCAAGAGTTACTACTTCAGTTGGCAAACCGAAGCTTCGTTGATAACAAAACATTTGTCGATCTTACTTGTTAGATTGTAAAGCTCTTTCCTTACGTCTATCAATCCTTTCGCCTCGAAGGTGAGCCAGGCAGAGACCTTGCCGTCCTGAGCCGAGAACTTCACTTTGACATTCGGTTCATCCATCAGGAACTCCCCTTCCGGCAGCTGCGGCTCACTGATCTCGATGTCCTTCGTCAGCTTGGCCAGCTCCTTGTGGAAATAGGCAGCCTTGTCGGGCACGTCGTTAGGACACTTCAGTTCCACACACGTCAGCGGGTTCTTGCCCGAAGTGACGTAGCGTTTCGACTTGCCTACCTTCTTCACCTCCTTCTGCGAGGGCTCGCCCTGAGCCTGTGGGTCCACCTCTATCGAACCGTCATCATAGATGCGGGTGTTCGAT
>Ga0310695_10006394_pt1 | contig 19501 bp, 13 predicted proteins | sample RumenRJG_04DNA_FD_203882 | JGI IMG/M metagenome (GOLD analysis project Ga0310695, IMG submission 203882) | Bovine rumen microbial communities from Lethbridge, Alberta, Canada - RJG_04 (v2) (version 2) | ecosystem: Host-associated > Mammals > Digestive system > Stomach > Rumen | place: Canada...
GAAAATCCATATCCAAACCTTGCTTTGGTTGCAAAATACGAGTCATGGATGGATGGCACTATGGTGCGATTGGATGAAGAGCAGCATATCGTTAACTTCATATCAAAAGATGCTTTCGAATATAGCGATGTAGATTCGTATTATAAGACAGTTAATATCTATAAGTTCAGTAAGGATTTCCTTCAGCATCAGTATGTGCCATTCCTCGATGCTTATACCAAGGCTGTTGGTAATAATGAGTACTATGAGAATGTGCTTCGCATTATCTCTATGCTGAACAGCCATAATATGAAAGCTCTGCCAGTTGGTAACGAGAAGTGGTATGAGATTGATGATAAACAGGATTTAGACATCGCTGAGGCATTGTTTGCTGATGATAAGGACGTAATCCGCAAATACTATGGAAGATATGGTGGATTCTGGCGATTCCCACAGATGCTCGACTTCTGCTATCTGGTAAATCCTTACTTCCCATCAAAGCGTATGAAGGATGAACTGCGCAGTAATTTCGATACCCTGTTGACTGAATATCCATCAGGCATGAAGGTTAACACCCTGATAGCCAGCAAATGCTTTGGTGTAAGTGAGCAGTATATTGTTCCTGGTAATGGAGCTGCAGAGCTTATTAAGGTGCTTATGGAGGGCGATACAAAGGGTAAGACAGGTTTTATCCGTCCTACCTTTGAGGAATACCCAAATCGCTTTGATAAATCGCTACAGGTAACCTATACGCCTCAAAACGATGATTATCGCTATACTGCAGATGACCTTATGCATTATTTTGGCGACAAGGACATCAAGACGCTGATGCTTATCAACCCTGATAACCCATCAGGTAACTTCATCCCCAAGGCAGATGTATTGAGATTGGCTAAGTGGTGTGAGGATAGAAACATCCGATTAGTTGTTGATGAGAGTTTTGTTGACTTCAGCGTTGATTATAAAACCAACTCTCTGCTCTCTGACGAGATTCTTGAGGCATATCCACACATGGCAGTCATGAAGAGTATCTCGAAGAGTTTTGGTGTACCAGGCCTTCGTTTAGGCATACTGGCATCAGCCAACAAAGAGTTGATTGCTCATATAAAGAAAGAGGTGTCTATCTGGAACCTGAACTCGTTTGCTGAGTTCTTTATGCAGATATACAACAAGCATGAGAAGGATTATCTTAAGGCCTGCGATAAGTTTGTAGCAGAGAGAGCCGACTTTGAACGCCAATTGAAGACTATCCCATATCTACGTGTAATGCCTACTCAGGCCAACTATTTCCTTTGTGAGGTGCTGCCACCATACACAGCCACAGAGATTGTTGTTTACACTCTCCGCAATCATAATATCCTGACGCGCGATTGCAGCCAAAAACCTGGTCTCGATCCCAATAAGCAGTATATGCGTATTGCTGTTCGCAATCATGAGGATAACACCAGATTGGTTGAGGCTCTAAGACAATATAAGAAGTAATGAAGAAGGTTTGTATCTGTGGAGGTGGAAACTTAGGGCATGTGGTAACAGGATTCCTTGCTGCTAATGGAGATTGCGAGGTATCACTGCTTACTCGTCACCCTGAGCGTTGGCAACACCAACTTGAAATCACTACTCCTGATGGTGAAGTGATGAAAGGACAGATAAATACTATTTCTTCAATTCCTAACGATGTTATTTGTAATGCAGATATCGTATTACTCTGCCTGCCCGGATTCTCTATCAGCGAAGTTCTAAAGCAGATTGCTCCTGTAATTAAAACAAGCACAGCTGTAGGTAGTATTGTTAGTAGCACAGGATTCTTTTTCGAGGCTTTTAAAATTCTACCTGCCAATACACCATTATTTGGATTCCAGCGTGTTCCATTCATATCAAGACTTAAGGAATATGGCCATTCTGCTGACTTGCTTGGCTATAAACCCAACCTCAACATAGCAATAGAACAGACAAACGAGAAAGAGGCTCTGCGAGTTGTTATCGAACAGCTGTTTAAGGTACCTGTTAAGTTGTTGGGAAACTATTACGAGGTTAGTCTTACAAATAGTAATCCTATTCTTCACCCATCACGTCTTTACAGCCTTTGGAAAGATTGGCAAGAGGGTGTGGTTTATCCTACAGAGAGTCTGTTCTACGAAGAATGGACTATCGAGGCATCAAACTATCTTATAAAGATGGATGAAGAATTCCAGAAACTTCTTGATGTATTACCAGTTACCAAAGGCAGTATCCCAACCATACTTGACTACTACGAGAGTACTGATGCAGTATCGCTCACCAACAAACTGCAATCCATCCAAGCATTCAAGGGCCTCAAATCGCCAATGAAGAAAGTAGATGGAGGCTATATCCCAGACTTTGGCAGTAGATACTTTACTGAGGATTTCCCTTTTGGATTACAGATCGTTCAGAATCAGGCTCGCCAACATGGAATTAGCACTCCCATGATAGACGAAATTCTTGCTTGGGGCAATAAACAAATAAAAAAGCTCTCCTAATTGGGAGAGCTTTTTCTTCTTGTTTATCTTATTTATCCTACCTGACTGCCAGGTTTTACATCCTTTGTTGTTGTTACAACGCTCAGGCTTTCGTCAGCATCTACTGCTGAGAGAATCATTCCCTGACTCTCGATACCCATCATGTTACGAGGTGCAAAGTTGGCAACGAAGAGAATACGCTTACCAATAAGCTCCTCAGGATTCTCGTAGAAGGCAGCAATACCAGAGCAGATGGTGCGATCAACACCAGAACCATCATCGATGGTGAACTGCAGAAGTTTCTTACTCTTCTTAACCTTCTGGCAATCCTTAACCAGACCTACACGGATATCAAGCTTTTCGAACTCCTCGAACGATACTGTATCCTTAATTGGAGCAGCCTTATAGTTAGCTGCCTCGTTGGCCTTCTTGGTAGCCTCAAGCTTATCCAGCTGCTTCTGGATTACCTCATCCTCAATCTTCTCGAACAGCAGAGCAGGCTCACCAAGCTGATGACCAGCCTCCAGGAGGTCGGTACTTCCCAGCTGCTCCCACTCGAAGTTGCTGATGTTCAGCATCTCGCGAAGCTTCTTACTGCTGAATGGCAGGAATGGCTCGAAGGCGATAGCGAGGTTAGCTGTAAGCTGCAAGCAGATGTTCAGGATAGTCTCACAACGCTTGGGGTCAGTCTTCCAAACCTTCCAAGGCTCACACTCTGTGATATAGCGGTTACCGATACGAGCCAGGTTCATAGCCTCGAACTGAGCATCACGGAACTTGAACTGCTCCAGATTCTCTTCTATCTTAATTTTTACATTTTTAAATTCTTCAATTGCTTGACGGTCAACGTCAAGCCACTCTCCACAGGCAGGAACTACACCGTTCCAGTACTTCTTAGTGAGCTGGAGGGCACGGTTTACGAAGTTTCCGTAAACGGCTACAAGCTCGTTGTTATTGCGATCCTGGAAATCCTTCCAAGTAAAGTTGTTATCTTTTGTCTCAGGCGCATTGGCTGTCAATACATAGCGTAGCACATCCTGCTTGCCAGGCATATCCACGAGATACTCGTGGAGCCATACAGCCCAGTTGCGTGAGGTAGAAATCTTATCGTTCTCAAGGTTCAGAAACTCGTTGGCAGGCACGTTATCAGGCATGATATACTTGCCGTGAGCCTTCATCATCACAGGGAATATAATGCAGTGGAACACGATGTTGTCCTTACCAATGAAGTGAACCAGACGTGTATCCTCATCCTGCCACCACTTCTCCCAGTTGCCCCACTTCTCAGGCTCCTTCTCGCACAGCTCCTTGGTGTTTGATACATAGCCGATAGGCGCATCAAACCATACATAGAGCACTTTTCCTTCAGCATCCTTTACAGGCACAGGGATACCCCAGTCCAAGTCGCGAGTCATAGCACGTGGCTGCAAGTCCATATCCAGCCAGCTCTTGCACTGTCCGTATACGTTAGGACGCCACTCCTTGTGCTCCTCCAGAATCCACTGCTTCAACCAATCCTGATACTCGTTCAGAGGCAGATACCAGTTCTTGGTTTTCTTCAGTACAGGAGTAGAACCAGAGATGGTTGACTTAGGATTTATCAATTCTGTAGGCGAGAGGTCACGTCCGCACTTCTCACACTGGTCACCGTATGCACCCTCGTTGTGACAATAGGGGCACTCGCCAGTCACATAGCGGTCGGCCAGGAACTGCTTGGCCTCCTCGTCATAGAGCTGCTCAGTTGTCTCTTCTGTCAGCTTACCCTCATCATAGAGCTTCTTAAACCACTCGGCAGCAAACTTATGATGTGTCTCTGAAGTGGTACGGCTATAGATATCGAACGAGATACCAAACTCCTCGAACGAGTCCTTAATCATCTTGTGATAGCGATCTACTACATCTTGAGGTGTGATACCCTCCTTACGGGCACGCACCGTGATGGGCACACCGTGCTCATCGCTACCTCCGATAAACAACACATCGCGCTTCTTCAGGCGCAGATAGCGCACATAGATATCGGCAGGCACATACACACCAGCCAGGTGTCCGATATGTACGCCGCCATTAGCGTATGGTAGCGCAGACGTAACCGTCGTACGCTTAAAAGTCTTGTTTTCCATCTATTCTAAATACGTATTTATTATTTTGGCTGCAAAATTACTAAAAATCCCACAGAATACAAAATATCTGTGGGATTTCTTTATTTTATTAATATTTCTATACTTTATCAGAAATAAATACCAAATGATACAGGCTGGAAGTTTACATCATTGGCATAGGTAGAGTTGAGGATGGTCATAGGCGAGAACTTGCCATAGATGCTGAACCAGTTGTGGAAACTTACCTCTGCCATAATATCAACTGTTATTGGGCGCTGGTGAATCTTCTTGAATATTTGCTTATGTTTCTCTCCATCTGCATCCCAATATCGGTTCTTGATACTGGCATAAGTGTTGATGTTGAGCACAGGACCAAGTCCGAAAGTTACGCTCTTTGTACGATACTTCCACATCACAGGAATGGTAAGACTAAACACCTTGATTCTTGAGAAATCGTTATCATATCCTGCTGGCAAACCTTCTTCTGTGATGGTACCGTCATCAAGCTTTACAAACTTGCTGCGACCATCCATTCGGAAATTGCGCCAATTTATACCAAAGCCTATTGAAAATCCATTGTGCTTGCCATAACCATATTTCTCAATCTCTGCGATGGTCCACATGATTTCCCACGAGCTACCTACAGACTGAGGACCTTTATAATCGGCATTAGCCCCATAACAGAGACCAAAGCCTAAACGGCTACTTAAGTTTTTTTGTTTCAAAGGATAACCGGTGCCATGACTTTTACTTTTTACAAAGTCGAAACTCCAGGTTTCTTTATTGATGCTCTGCTCGCTCACGTAGTTAGAGTCTACCAGCAGTATCTTACTCTCGTAGGTGTATTTATCTTCGCCTTCACGTCCATACACCTTTATCTTCTGGATAGAATCACCTGTGATGATTCGTACCTTCTTTGGTTTAAGGATGGTAAGTGTATCATTCTCTGAAACTTCGACTGCATTTGCTGTGGCTGATATAGCCAAGAGCAATAGAATAAATAGTTTTTTCATATCGTAATACCTTTTATTTGATTAATTCTCGTAATGTAGATAGTGAATTGAGCGTACCTTCCATATAGATAACCGTAATCTCTTCTTTATTGCGCTTATAGCATAGAAAACGGTTCTGACTACCTTGCTTTGGAAGTTGCAACATAAATGTTTCTTTAGAATGACTCTTCTTGCTTGAATAATTCTCTCCATAAGCAAAACCAGGATTCTTTTTTATATCGAGCTCTATCAGATCGTGAACACGATTTATCTCCTGCTTGTTGTTAGCCTTGAATCGCACACTGCGGAAGTAGGTAAGCTGATACTTGGTGAGCATCTTACCCTTTACTCGTGTTTCAACCATTCGCTGCTGAGGAATAATCTTTCCTGCAAAGAGTGGTTCAATATTCAGACCACTCTGAGCTCCAGCTGTGACCACTATCGAGAGCCACGCTACGATGATTAATAGTACTCGTTTCATATCTTAATCAATTATTAATTACCAAACAAATCATTCAACTGCTGTTCTATCTCGTCCTGAGTATTATCCTCAGTTATTTCTCCCATCGATCGCTTCATTTCTGCAAGCACAGTCTGCTGGTCAGTATACTTCTTTCCATATACATAAGCCACGCATTCGTCACTATTCTCAACTTTTATCAAATGAATAGTCATCATCGAAACACCTATTAACAGACAAGCTGCTGCAAACAGAGCTATTAAGCGTTTACGAACTATCAATCTGGCACGGCTCAGAGTCTTTCTTACAGCAACCTCGCTCGATCCTAATACTATTGCTATCTCCTTGGTCTTCATACCCTGGATATGATGCATACGGAGAATAGTTCTTTGGGTGGAAGGCAGAGTATCGATTACTCTCAACATCTGTTCTATCTGTTCGCCATCATCACTAAGATCTTCTTCGTCAGGAAGTTTTGTTATATCAACAGTAGGATGCTTTTTACGAAGATAGTCAATACAGAGGTTACGAGTAACGATACTGGCAAATCCTATGACAGGAGATGTTAGCTGCTCTCGCATCAGCCATAACTTAATCATCGTATCCTGTACGATGTCCTCAGCCTCATCAATTGTGCCCAGATATTTCTGAGCTACACCGATAAGATTAAGCCTAAGCTCTTCTGCCTGTTGTTGAAACTCCTCTGTTGTCATTCTTTTTGCTTGTTGCTTTTATTCATAATACGCATAACAAATAAAAATGTGACACCAAAGCAACAACTTTTTTTTCAGAGAATGATATTTTTAGCAAAATGCCAGATGATGATACCACCTGTTACTGATACATTCATAGAGTGCTTGGTACCAAACTGAGGTATCTCTAAACAACCATTCGAAGCATCGATTACTTCCTGATGCACACCTTTCACCTCATTACCTAACACCACAGCATACTTCTTATTATTAATAGGTGTAAAGTTCTGAAGCATGGTTGAGCCATGAGCCTGTTCAACTGAATATACCTCATAGCCATCAGACTTCAAAGACTCGACAGCTTCGAGTGCAGTATCGAAATATTTCCATTCTACACTGTCTTCAGCACCAAGCGCTGTTTTATGAATCTCGGCCATAGGTGGAGTGCTGGTGATACCACACAGATAGACTGCCTCGATACGAAACGCATCGCCAGTACGGAACACACTACCCACATTATGCATTGATCGCACATCATCAAGTACCACAATAAGTGGTAATTTATTTGCCTGCTTAAACTCATCTACAGACAAACGTTGCATTTCTATTGTACGTAACTTCTTCATTCTGCCTGCAAAATTAATACTAAGATTGTAAACTACCAAACAATTGTGGAAAAACCTGTTGATAAGTGTGTGGATATTACTACTAATAACTTGTTAATTATACCATCCATATATAGATTTGAGGATATCAACATAGTTATTACGCTTATTTTCGCAAGATTTCCACAGTTTTTTGCTTAAATATATAATAAACTTATTAATTTTGCACCGAAATTGGAAATTGTGGATAAATGTGCTTAGTGGTTCATTATCAGAGAGAAACTATTAAACAATGATGTTGAAAAGCCAACTTATTAATTTTATAAGTAAATAGGCAAGATAATCATCAAAAAGTTATCAAGATATTCACGGCACATCATACTACTAATTCTATTTTTTAAATAAAAAATAAAAAGAAAAATAAATATTATATGATGTTGACAACAGAGGAACTGAAAAAAGAAATTCGTAGAATGTGTGAGGAAAAAGATGCTATTATCCTGGCTCACTATTATACGATAGGTGATATTCAGGATATCGCCGACTTTGTAGGTGATTCGCTTGCTTTGGCACGTAAGGCTGCAGAGACTGATGCAAAAGTAATGGTTATGTGTGGTGTTCATTTTATGGCCGAAACATGTAAGTTGCTTTCTCCTGATAAGATTGTGCTTTGTCCTGATCTTAATGCTGGTTGTTCATTGGCCGATAGTTGTAAGGCTGAAGACTTGAAAAAGTTCAAGGATGAGCATCCTGGCTATCAGGTTATAAGTTATGTAAACACCACAGCAGCTGTCAAGGCATTGACTGATGTAGTTGTAACAAGTGGGAATGCCAAGAAGGTAGTTGACCAACTTCCAAAGGATGCAAAACTTATTTTTGGCCCTGATTATAACCTAGGTAATTATATTAATGAGGTAACAGGTCGCCAGATGTTACTTTGGAATGGTGGCTGTCATGTTCATGAACGTTTCTCTGTTTCAAAGATTTTGGAACTTAAGAAGCAATATCCTGATGCAATAGTGATGGCTCACTTGGAGTGTAAGGCTCCAGTATTGGCTGTAGCCGAAGTTAAGGGATCAACTGCCACAATGCTTAACTACGCTCAAAAGAGTGATAATACGCAGTTTATTGTGGCCACAGAGGCTGGTATTTTGCACGAGATGCAGCGAACCTGTCCTGATAAGGAATTTATCCCTGTACCTCCAGAAATAAGCGAGAGCGGCTTGGAATGCAGTTGTAACGAGTGCAATTATATGAAGCTAAATACTCTTGAGAAGGTTTATAACTGTCTTAAGAATATGAGCCCTCAGATAGAGGTTGATCTAGAAATAGCAAAAGATGCCGTAAAGCCCATAAATAGAATGCTGGAGTTGAGCTAAGGGATATGTAATGGATAATCTTACAACGCGAGTTATTTCTTTTATTCGATTTCCAATGATAGCTGCTGTCGTAGCTATTCATTGTAATTTTATAATAATTAATCCTGAATTAGAATCAAGGTACTTATTTTCTATTCTATTTTCAATAACACTTAAATTAATATGGGTTAGTGTCCCAATTTTCTTTTTTATTTCAGGCTTACTGTTCTTTAAAGAAGGAACGTTTAATATAAGTTTGTATAAATCAAAACTTCGTAAACGTTTCTATACTATATTCATACCTTATATTATATGGAATATCATATATTTTTGTATAGTATGCCTTCAACAATTTTTTAAACCAGATTTACTGTTACTATTACATAAGCGTATAATAGATTTCAATTGGACAGATTACTTATGGATATTTTGGGATATAAGACAAATAAGTAATTTACCCGATGATCAGCCAGCTTGCTTAGTGGGTGTATTCTGGTTTATACAGTGTCTTTTCGTTACTAGTTTGTTAAGTCCTGTTATATATAAAATTATAAAGTTTACTCGTCATTTCTTTTTACTGATATTTATAACCTTGTGTTTTATCGACTTTAAGATAGATATACCGGGTATTAATAATGTAGGCATAGCTTATTTCTGCTTAGGTGCATATGTTTCTATTATGCGTATTAATTTTATAAATTATTTGAGACGTATTCCTATATTTATATCGATAATAACAGTTTTTATTTGTTCATTTAGTGTATTCATCGAGAATGAATACTTAGATTTTTTGTTTACTATGTTGCTTCAGGTAGGAGTGTTTTCATTGATAACCTATTTGATAAATAAAGATTATTGTCATGAGAATACTTTATTAACGTCTAGTGTGTTCTTCATCTTTGCTGTTCACAGATTATTCACAGCTCCTTTGATGCATATAGCAGATAAGGTAGTGAGTTATATCAACAATGACATTTTGCTTTATACATATTATCTGCTGACAATTACTACTGCTATTCTACTTAGTATAGCACTCTTCTGGGTTATGAATAAATATATGCCTAAGGTTACTGGTATTTTAAATGGAAGGCGTTGATTAAAGTTATTCGATAGTTAGTAAATAAAGTATTAATGGTATATTATTTTTCTCTTATTCTTTATGTATATTCCTTTTTTAGGTTTATATACTTTATTTCCTAACAAATTGTATACATCATATTTTTCTTTTGTTTTTATAGCACTAATACTTGTATTGTCGGCTAATTTATTTATATTTACATCAAGTTTATCTAAGTGATTATTAAACCAATTTATAGCTTCTTGTGCTAATTCACCAATAGTTTCATATGGTGTATATCCCCATCTGTTGTAGTGAAGCATCCTTGATGATTCTAATGCTCTACCATACTCACTATCAGTTATTGATAGTATATATTGAGTGATAGTGCTTAATAATGTGGGCTTAATTTGCAGCCATAGCTCTTTATATTTACTTGTAAATGAATTGTTTGTATTATTGAAGAGGTTATAGAAGTAGAAGTCGCCCGCATTATTATGGCATTTTGAGAATTCTCCTGGTTCCATCCTAAAGTTAGAATCAAAATCCCATAATACTGGCATTTCCAACATACTATTTGGTGTATCATCATATTTGGCAACATATAAGTTTGTGCCTCCAGAATCCTTACTGCCTAATATATCGTGAGCAAGTATCCACTTGGCAAAAGACTTGATATCAATATAATTTGAATATGTTCCGTTTAGTATGCTTTGTTCAGTATCATTTATAAATTGGGTTATATAGTCTTCCTGTTCAAGCAAAACATCATCTTCATCAGGATATTTCCAAGTCCAACGATAACCTTTTGATGATGCAAAATAATTTGTGGTAAAGAATCTGTTTTCTTTCCACCAATATGGATCTCTTTCGACGATATAACCAGATGTCTTATCAACATTTATTCTACAGTCCTTATTACGTTTTACTGATTCAATAAGTAGATAACATCCTCTATAGTCTCCATTAATAAACACATTGCATGGTGTATAAGCTGGTGTCCATGAAAACTGTAGTAATTCGCTTATTTTAAGACCTATGATAGTGTTTAATGTATAACCATCATTGATGAGTCGCCACTCCTTATCATCAAACCGTTCGTTGTTTCTGTTTAAGAGGTCTGCTTTTTTCTGGAGTTTTATTTTATATGGATAGTTTCCAGGTATAGCGAAATAGGCACTTGTATTACCATTGATTTTAATAGTGGCGCCACTTTGGTTCTTTTCAAACATTCCACTATCATATAGAGTATCACCTTTTAGCGTAATATAAATCCTACATTTTACCTTTTTAGCATTTATAGATGTCATACCCATACATCCTTCAGGTGCTTCTGCAAATTCACATTCAGGTTCTTCATTATTTTCTGTTTCTATATGTATTACTTTTAAGCCAATTTTGTCTATGTTTTCTTGGCTGAAATCAGTATTTTGAGCAATTACCTCATTTATACAGAATAGAATGAAAATCAATAAGATAAGTTTTCTTTTCATCTGATAACAGCAATTTTGCAGACTGTACCTTTTTTGCCATCATTGGTGGCAGTAATAACCATATAAATACCAGAAGCTACGCGTTTACCATTTTTATCCATTCCATTCCATGTAAAAGAACCTCCATTACTTCGTCCTTCAGCCACCACAACACCATTCGAAGTAGTTATTTTTACGTCTGCATCATAACTAAGTCCAACGATATTTATCAGACCTGTATAATCGGATGTTACAGGATTCGGATAAGCATAAACATTATCTTTGGTCATCTCATCCGAAGCTTGTGTTGCATTACTATCATATGAGCAAAGTCCTTTATTTGTAAGGATGTAAACTCTTCCGTTTGTAGGATTAATAGCTGTAGAGTAAATATTGTTTGAAAGAATAAATGAATTATCTTCCTTAAAATTATGGATTTGCTCCATATTATCAGCACTAATAAGGAAAACACCAGAACTAGAAGTAGAAATCCATTTTCTATTTCCTCCATCTATTGAAATATTAGTAATATTAATGCCCGACAATAAGTAGTCGGCATAGTTTGTTCCGTCATTTCTAGGAACCTTTACTTGATAGAAAGTTGCGTTTTCTTGTTCTAATTCATCTTTATCTAAATAGAATAAACCTTGGTCAGTGCCCAACCAAATATTACCCTCCAAATCTTCACTGGCACAATTTACATAATATATGGTATATGGTGTACCATCCTGATTAATATGCTTATTTTGAATAACCATTTTATCAGTAGATGGATTATATGTAGCAAAGAATGGATTATGTGAAGACGTATTGACAAAACAAAGCAGTCCTTTCTTATTATAGAAGAAATTACGTAAACCAGGCAATCCCAGTCCGTTATCCTCTGCTAATTGCTTTTGAAAATGGTTCTCCCATTTTTTTTCTTTGGTTAATTTCAGCAGATTAACATCTTTAGTTCTGCTATTAAGAACCCAAAGGTTACCTTCTTTATCAAACTTAATACTATGCACAAGTACATAGTCATTACCTAATTCTTTGCCACCACTATATGCTCCACCCAGAGGACTATTATCCTTGTTATAGTAGTTTATAAGTTTTCCATTTTCAAATTCGTATAATCCGCATCTTCCACCTGCAAATACATGTTCCTCGTCGTTAGGATCAATATCCAAACAATTAATGTCTACGTATCTGTAACCAGTTTTATTTTCAAGTTCATCTTCAAAAATATACCAGTTATTCTCATCGAAAATCTGTATGGTTCCTGGTTTTAATTCGTCTGGGAATGCAGATAGGAAGAACCCTCCTGTAGTATATAACTTTCCATTATAGAATTTTGATTCATAGAAATTATTATACTTAGGTCCATCAGGATTTAGAGTTGATACAAGTGAGATATTAGCTTCTAAATCTTTGTATTCGTCGTTATCAGGTAAACTTGTTGGGTAATTTGGATTATTCTTAGTATAAGTTTCTGTTATTTCTGCTTTTTGTAGATTAACTTTTACATAACCAAAAGTACATTGTAACCATGCATAAATCCCTTCAATAGTAATACTACTAACTGTTTTATCTTCTGTCATAGCTTTGCTATAAAGGGCAGAAATATTGGTAACATTACCATTGGTATCTATTAAGTCGATGTTTGCGTTTTCGTAAACTATAATTAGCTTTTTTGCTTGGTTACTCCATGCAATGTGTGTGATGTGAGTATCGCTTAAGCCATTTACTTTGTCATAGGTAGTGATACTCTGATCGCTCAGGTTATATTGATATAATCCGTTTGAGGCTAATACAAAGAGATTATTGTCGGCCTTACAGATATTTTGAACGTCATGGTAAGCCAAGTAGTTGCGCCATGTACCTACTTGTGCCATTGCTAGGAAGCAATAGAACAATGATAGTACTATGGCCAACAACTTCTTCATATTACATCTTTAATAGATAATCAGCAAGTTTCTGAACTGCCTTAGCTCTATGACTTATATTATTTTTTATATTTAATCCAAGTTCAGCAAAAGTCTTATTAAATCCTTCTGGCATGAATATTGGATCATATCCAAATCCTTCACCACCACGCTTTCCTTCTGTTATCGATCCATTTACTATACCATCGAAGGTAGTAACCTTTCCGTCGATGATAAGCGCGATTACAGTGCGGAAACGGGCTTTTCGATTATCGTTGTTCTCAAGTTCTGCAAGCAGCTTTTTCATGTTTGCCTCTGAGTCGTGTCCTTCGCCGCCGGCATATCTTGCACTGTATACGCCTGGTGCTCCTCCTAGTGCATCAACCTCAAGACCAGTATCATCTGCAAAGCAGTTTACGTGATACTTGTCATATACCCACTGGGCTTTTATCAGAGCATTGTCTTTCAGTGTCTGACCCTTTTCAGGTATATCATCATGGCAACCAATTTCTGCGAGCGACATTACCTGAAACTTGTTGCCAAGTATCTTCTTAACCTCGCTTAGTTTATTCAGGTTGTTTGTGGCAAATACTATTTTCATCTTTTTATCTTCTACCTTTTTTACCTTAACCTTCATCTCGTCGAATCCTTCGCCATATACTCCGATAACACTCGACTGTGAAACAAAGGCGTTAGGGTCGATCATTTTGATTAGGCGGAACATATTTACGCTCTCATTCTTCTTGGCCAGGATACAGAGCACTTTCATTTCCTTACCTGTATACCATCCATGACCATCTAGAATTGTTACACCATGCTCCATCTGTGTACCGATAGCGTTGGCCATCTCCTGCCATTTACGTGTGAAGATAAAGAACTGTACCGATTGTCTGCGAGCATTCATCACATAGTCAAGTACATAGTTTTCCATTGCCATCACGCAGAAACCAAACATCACCTTGTGGGCTCGCTCCAAGTATGTACCAAACTGTGGGAAGAACATACACGAACCAATGATGCAGAAATCGGCTGCTATCAGCACAGAACCAAGCGATACGTTATGATACTTGTTTACTGATGCTGCAATGATATCAGTTCCACCTGTCGATCCGTTGTGCAGGAATACTGTGGCCAGGGCTATACCAGTGATTACGCATCCTATAATCATCGACATAAAGTCCTGTCCCTCGCCCATCAGTTTAAATGGCAATCCATTGTCCTGTTTAGGAATAATCTCCTGGGCAAACCTCAGCATAAAGTATAGTGTGAAGATTGCAAAGATGGTCTTCATCAGGAACTTATAGCCAAGAATCTTCAGGGCTACCACAAGCAGTATACCATTGATAATGATATACGTATTCTCAAGGTGGAAACCTGTGGCGTAGTAAATAATAGCTGATAAACCTGTTACACCTCCAGCCACTATCTGATATGGCATCAGGAATACAGTGAAGGCGATAGTATAAAGAAGCAGGCCAAGGGCTATAAACATATAGTCCTTGACCTCATTCCAAATCATCTTATGATCAATTGTCATTTTACTTTTTCAGCACAATGTTCACCATACGCTTAGGGACGATGATAACCTTTGCTACCTGGAAACCTTCGATATACTTCTTGGCTCGTTCGTCGGCCAGTACAGCATCCTCGATGGTCTTGTTGTCGGCATCAGCTGGGAATGTCATATCAAAGCGAGTCTTACCATTGAAGGCAACACCAAGCTTGGCCTCGCTCTCTACCAAATACTTCTCATCCCACTTTGGCCACTCTGAGTCGCATACACTACCCTGCTCGCCCAGCATCTCCCAAAGCTCTTCAGCGATATGAGGAGCAAATGGAGCGATAAGGATTACGAGTGTCTTCAGCATCTCCTTGTTCTTGCACTTCTGCTGGCCAAGTTCGTTCACGCAGATCATAAATGCAGAGATAGAAGTGTTGTAGCTGAATGTCTCGATATCTGTTGATACCTTCTTGATAAGCTTGTGTACGCTCTTCAGGTTCTCTGGAGTTGGCTCACCCTCGAATCCATTTTGGAAGAGGTTCCAGAACTTCTTCAGGAAGCGATGGCAACCGTCGATACCATTGGTATCCCAAGGCTTACTCTGCTCAACAGGACCCAGGAACATCTCATAGAGACGCAGTGTGTCGGCACCATATTTCTCCACGATCATATCTGGATTAACCACGTTGAACATCGACTTCGACATTTTTTCGATAGCCCATCCGCATTTGTACTGACCGTTCTCAAGTATGAACTCTGCGTTGTTATATTCAGGGCGCCAAGCCTTGAATGCCTCAACGTCCAGGATATCAGCCGATACAATGTTTACATCTACGTGGATAGGTGTAACAGTATACTTATCCTTCAGACCGAAGCTAACGAACTTACCCTTGTCAGCACCCTCGTCCTCGATACGATATACGAAGTTAGAGCGACCCTGAATCATACCCTGGTTAACCAGCTTCTTGAATGGCTCATCCTCGCAGCTGTAACCTGAGTCGAAGAGGAACTTATTCCAGAATCGAGAGTAGATAAGGTGACCAGTAGCGTGCTCAGTACCACCTACGTAGAGGTCTACATTACGCCAGTACTCGTCTACATCCTTGCTAACAAGTGCCTTCTCGTTCTTTGGGTCCATATAGCGCAGATAGTAAGCTGATGAACCAGCAAAACCTGGCATTGTGTTCAGCTCGAGTGGGAATACTGTCTTGTTGTCTATTTCGTCCTTTGATACTACCTTATCAGTCTTAGTATCCCAAGCCCACATCTTGGCACGACCCAATGGTGGCTCGCCTGTCTCTGTTGGTTTGTACTCGTCAATTTCAGGCAGTTCCAGAGGCAGACACTCTTTTGGAATCATATAAGGCATGTCGTCCTTATAGTAAACTGGGAATGGCTCACCCCAATATCTCTGACGAGAGAAGATAGCATCGCGCAGACGGTAGTTCACCTTTACACGACCCAAGCCCTGCTCGGTTACGTATTTCTTGGTTGCGGCGATGGCCTCCTTAACGGTCAGACCATTCAGGCTGAACTTAGCCGATGAAGAGTTGCAGACAATACCCTCCTTGGCATCGTAGCTCTCTTCTGAAACATCAGCACCCTCAATCAGTGGGATAATAGGCAAGTTAAAGTGCTTGGCAAATGCATAGTCACGACTATCGTGAGCAGGTACAGCCATGATGGCACCAGTACCATAGCCAGCCAATACATATTCTGCAATCCAAATGGGTATTTTCTCGTCTGTAAATGGATTGATAGCATAGCTACCAGAGAACACACCTGTTACCTTGTGGTCCATCTGGCGATCGCGCTCTGTGCGCTTCTTTACGTAGTCCAGATACTTATCTACCTCAGCCTTCTGCTCAGGAGTAGTCAGTTCTGCTACTAAGTCGCTCTCAGGAGCCAGTACCATGAATGTTACACCAAACATTGTATCAGCACGAGTGGTGAAGATGGTGAAGTGCTTATCTGAGTCGGCTACATTGAATTCAACCTCTGTACCCTCACTGCGACCAATCCAGTTGCGCTGGGTTTCCTTCAGAGAGTCGGTCCAGTCGATATCCTCAAGTCCGTCGAGTAGTCGCTGAGCATAAGCCGATACACGCAGACACCACTGGCGCATCTTCTTCTGTACTACAGGATAGCCTCCACGAACACTGACACCGTCTACTACCTCATCGTTGGCCAATACAGTTCCAAGCTTTGGACACCAGTTCACCATTGTGTCGGCCAGATAGGCTATACGATAGTTCATCAGCACCTCCTGCTTCTTCTTCTCTGAGAATGCGTTCCATTCAGCAGCAGTAAAGTGCAGCTCCTCAGTACCCAGAGCGTGACAGTCTTCAGTACCCATCAGTTCGAAGTGCTCAATCAGCTTAATAGTTGGCTGAGCCTTGTGCGAAGCGGTAGAGAAGTAGCTCTTAAACATACGCTGGAATGCCCACTGAGTCCACTTGTAGTAGATAGGATCGCAAGTACGAACCTCGCGCTCCCAATCAAAACAGAAACCAATCTTATCCAACTGCGAGCGATAGCGGTTGATATTCTCGAAGGTAGTCTTTTCAGGGTGCTGACCTGTCTGGATGGCATACTGCTCTGCGGGCAGTCCGTATGCATCATATCCCATTGGGTTCAGCACGTTGTATCCTTGCTGACGCTTGTAGCGGGCATAGATATCACTGGCGATATAGCCAAGTGGGTGACCAACGTGAAGACCTGCTCCTGATGGATAAGGGAACATGTTGAGCACATAGAACTTCTTCTTGTTTTTGTCCTCAACCACGCGATAGGTACCATTCTCTACCCATCGCTTCTGCCATTTCTGTTCGATGTCTCTGAAATTGTAATCCATTGTATCTTTATATATTTTTGTTTCCGTACATTATAAATGCGGGTGCAAAGATACAAATTACTAAGCAGAACACCAAGAAGAAAAGCGAAAAATTACTTCCAATCCATCATAATATAGGTCAAATATCCAAAAGCGGCCACTATTATTGCCAGTATTAAGACCATAATCACTAGCAGACACATTGCTCCAATCAACTTCAGCAGTATTTGTTTGTAGCTATAGCCCGTAAGTTGTTTCAGTGGTACGATACAGAGTACAATAGACATTGTCTTAACCATAGAAGTTCCAGGCATAAGGAATGCTCCTATTATGTCGATGATTGTCTTCATATTTGTAATATAAACTATCGACACAAAGAATTCTGAAAAGCGCATGTCTGGTATTTTGGGATTATGACGGAAAAACCTGTATAAAGGCCAAGAAAGCACCATGAGCCAAAGGAACTGGAAGATAGTTTCATTATCCGCAATCCATTCGGTTAATTTATCTACTAAATGTTCTATATTTTTCAATATGTTTGATACATTTTCAGCAGATACATCTACTCCGTTTATTTTCATAACAGCATCATTGTTCAACGTATCTGTTTTCTCAGCGATAGAATCCTTTATAGCAGCTATAGAATCTGCCATCGATGCTTCCAGCTCTTTGCCTTTAAAATCATCATCTAACCCTTTTTTAATATTATTAGCAGCAGTTTCCTTACCAACTTTTATAGTATTCAGATTTTTAATATTGAATCCAGACTCTACAAACACAGACAGAGCTACCACCAGGAAGAACATCTTGAAAGGAGGGAAATATGCCATCTGCATGCCACTCAGATAGTCGCGAATCATATAGCCAGGACGCAGCAACAGGTCGCGGATGGTGCGGAACATACCACGATTGCCAAGTCCCCATACATCCAGAAACAGCAGAAAGGCCTGTTTAAACGAATATCTTCCTACTATTGCCTTCTGTCCGCATCGTGGACAGTAGTTGCCTTGATACTCTGTATGACATGTGGCACATTCGTGCTTGTCGTTGACGAGTGGTGCCACTTCGTGGGGCTTAACCTGCCACTCACGAAAACTTTCGTATTTCTCTCTAAGTATCTCTTTTTGCTCCATAACGCCGGCAAAGGTAACAAAAATCTATTATAAATGTATCATTGGCTGTTATTTTTTCTAAATTTCTTTGTAATTTCGAGATTAAGTTATATCTTTGTGGCTTGAAACGAAATTCATTACTTTATAAACTCATTTTTATATGAACAACGTACCTAAAATTAAGATTGGAATCGTCGCTGTATCTCGCGACTGTTTCCCTGAGTCATTGGCAGTAAACCGCCGCAAGGCTGTTATCGCCCAGTATGAAAAGAAGTTTGGTAAGGACAGCATCTACGAGTGTCCTATCTGTATCGTTGAGAGTGAGATTCACGCTCAGCAGGCTCTTGAGGACGTAAAGAAGGCTGGATGTAACGCCCTCTGCGTATACCTTGGCAACTTTGGTCCTGAGATTTCAGAGACTATGATTGCTGACTGGTTCCAGGGACCAACAATGTTCTGCGCTGCTGCTGAGGAGACTCAGAACGACCTGATCGACGGTCGTGGTGATGCTTACTGCGGTATGCTGAACGCTAGCCAGGCTCTGTCTCTGCGCAAGACTCGCGCTTACATCCCTGAGGAGCCCGTTGGCGACGCTGCTCAGTGCGCTGAGATGATTCACGAGTTCCTGCCTATCGCTCGTGCTATCGTTGGTCTGCAGAACCTGAAGATTATCAGCTTCGGTCCTCGTCCAAACAACTTCCTGGCTTGTAACGCTCCTATCCGTGCTCTCTATGATCTCGACGTTGAAATCGAGGAGAACTCAGAGCTCGACCTGCTCGAGGCTTTCCAGAAGCATCAGGGCGACCCACGTATTGACGCTGTTGTAGCTGATATGGCTAAGGAACTGGGTGCTGGTAATAAGATTCCTTCAGTTCTGCCTAAGCTCGCTCAGTATGAGCTCACACTTACTGACTGGATCGAGGGTCACAAGGGTTCTCGCCAGTTCGTAGCTATGGC
>Ga0310695_10006395_pt1 | contig 19498 bp, 16 predicted proteins | sample RumenRJG_04DNA_FD_203882 | JGI IMG/M metagenome (GOLD analysis project Ga0310695, IMG submission 203882) | Bovine rumen microbial communities from Lethbridge, Alberta, Canada - RJG_04 (v2) (version 2) | ecosystem: Host-associated > Mammals > Digestive system > Stomach > Rumen | place: Canada...
GCTAACTCGCCCTCGCGCATTTTTTCATCTGTTTGTCACAGAAAGGATTTAGTGTAAAAGTGCCGCTTTGGATGAGCCGATGGGCGCGGGCGAGTTAGCCCGCGCGCCAAAGACAGGTTGTTTTCAAACAGTTGTTTCCATTCAACTGGACTCCTCCGACTCCACAGTGACTATCCCCGCGCGCTTCTTCACACACCTCTGCGTCCTTCGCGCCTCTGCGACTCTGCGTTAAAGGCTTTACGGGGACAGTCCTCCCCGCGTTTTACTCTGTCCTGTCAATATCCAGTTCCAATGACCAATTGACAACTGGCAACATTGGAATTGGCAACACTTCCACATTGGCAACACTCCCGCCCTAGCTGGCAGGCAGTTTACTTGTCTTTGGGCTGTTCAGGCTTGAGAATCATGCACTGAGTGCGCACCTCGTGCCGGTTGACGAGGAAGAGGCTCCACGCCAGGCTGTTGTCCTCCGTGGTCTTCAGGTGCGTGATACGATGGGAGCCGACGACATCCAGCGCATGGTTGAGCGAACGGAGGTTGTTGTCTATCGTCGCCTCGTTCGCGAACAGCCTTACGTTGAATTCATCGACGATCTCCTCGTTCCCCTCTGTCCACGGAAGCCCCGTGCAGAGCGGAATGACCCACAGAAGCTGATAGGAGAAGTTCTGCGTGACGAAGGACGCCATCGGCACTTCGCCGCCGTTGACCGGGATGTTCGTCTTCCACCTGGCGATCTCGGAATACGAACTGCATCCCGCGGACGCAAGGACAAGGGCTGCAAAAGACAGCGCCGCAAGGGTATTTCCAAAGACTTTCATTTCTGTATCTCCTTACTTGGCAACCTTTGTGCGCGGCACGAGAACCGCAGACACGCTCATGTGCGACGAGCCGAACAACGCCCCGATTAGGCCCGCGTAGCTAACATCGGCATACGAACAGTCGGAATCGGTGAAATAGACCTCTGCCAGGTCGCAGTTACGGCGTTCTGCGATCTTGTGGAGCGCGTCCTGAAGCTCCTGGAAGCCGACCTGGTCCCGGAAGAACGAGGTGCCGCCCTTGATCTCGCCCGCCGCCGGATCCCACCGCAGATCCCCCGACGCGAGGGGAATCGTCCATAACATGTAGTACCCTGACGTGGTTATCGCCACCATCTGCCCGGCCGCGGCGTCTTTCGATCCCTCGACCGTGACGTTCTTCAACGCGCCATGCGATGAATAATTCACCGTGGCACATCCAGAAATCATAGCGGCAAGCGACATCGCAAGCCCCGCAACAACAGACCTTTTCGCTATTTCTTTCATTGCAGCATTCTCGGTTTTATGGTGCGATGCTCTCTCACGCACCGCCTTGCCAGGAGTTCCGCGCCGACCACCCAGTCAACGCCAGCCCTCCGAAAGCGCGACAATTATACCACATCCACCTGCATGTAGCAATGCCGTGATAACAGGTAGGACAGAGTCATCGTGGCGCCGATTGTGCAATTGTGGGAATTCAAGGACAAAGGACAAAAGACAGAGGACAGAGGATGGTGGCTGTTGAACGCAAAGCGCCTTCCAGCCCAGTCCTTTGTCTTCTGTCCTCTGTCGTTTGTCCTGCAATGGCTCGTCATTGAGTTGCCAACAGCTAACATCCAATTCCAATGCCACAATGTCATAATGTCATAATGCCTCAATTGTCAATATCCAATTCCAATGCTACAACAACAGATCGCTACATCAGTCACCTTGAACTCTGAACTTTGAACTCTGAACTTTGAACTTTGAACTCTGAACCAACATTCAATCCCCAATTGGCCATTGGCAACATTCACCGGCATTGCAGCCGAGAAAGCTACTCGAACCACTCTGGGCCCACGATGCGTCCGCAGAGATAGAACTTCATGTCGTTGTACCAGAGCACACCTTTGCCGTCCACAATGCAGTAGCTCGTGTAGAACGAGTTGCCACCCCTGCGCGGCGCGAAGAGCTTTGGCGGCTTGAACTTGACGGGCTGTTCGCCGTCAGGATCAAATTCGCCCGCAATCAGATAGAGCGGTCCACGACGCTGGTAGGCGTTGCGTTTCGGCTCATTGAAGTCGAATGTCTGGTGAACGAGCGCGAAATACTTTCCGCTCGCAGCCTCGGGCCCCTTCCAGTCGTACATCGGGCAGGGTGAGCGCGGGTGCAGATACGGCTTTCCCTCGGCATCCTTCAGAATCTTCGGCGCGCTCCACGTGGCGCCGCCGTCACGGCTCTGCGCCCACACGGGCGAACCGACGGACGAGCGCATGATCGCGAAGAGACGTCCGTCAGGCAGGCGCACCGGCGCAGCCTCCTCTAGCGCTGGTTCGCTCGCGCGGAAACCACCCGCCTTCTCAAGGTCCTTCGCAGAAAGCGCATGGCGGTTCGTGCTGAGATATTTGATGCGGATATCCTGCACGGGGGGATTGTCGTCGATGTTCTCGAACTGCCAGAATTCTATCTTGCAGCCTCCGCGCTCGTCATACGGGGCCTTACCATGGCGCGAGCAGCCCACGAAGTACTTCCCGCCATCACCAAGCCGGAGAGGACGCTGCCAGTTGCACCAGCTGGGCGGAATGTGGTCGTCGAGCGGATCGGCGTCCATGCGCTCGGCGAACGGCACGAGCTTGGGCGCGCTCCACGTGTCGCCGTCATCGTCAGAGAACGCGCCGAACATCATGCCGCAGTGCGGACCACGGCTCGTGGTCTGCTGGTTCCAGAGGCAGTAGAGCCGGCCGCTCTTTGAGAGCATCGGCTGCTGCCAGCTCGCGAGCAGCGCAGGATTCTTCTTGTTGGGCGAGCCGGCCAGCACAACGGGCGGAGTCCAGGTGACGCCTTTGTCCACGCTCTTCGAGAACGCGATGTGCTGGTCGATGTCCGCCTCGCGCGAAGCCTGCGTCCAGAACGCGTAGAGATGCTGGTTGGACGGATTGCAGATCACCTGAAAATGGTCGTTGTACGTGTCGCCTGGCTTCGCCGGGTCTCGCTTGTCCTTCGCGCGCGGCTGCTTCGGCACGAACACAACGTAGTCAGGCTTGTTCTTCAAGATGTCGCGCGGCGCCTCGGTCTCGCTCGGAGTTCCCCTCAGATAGGCAAGGATGCGCGCCTCCTTCTCTCTGTCGGCCGGATCTATCTGGGGCTGGCCGGCGGGGTCGAACCCGCAAACGATCGCCCACTTGCCGAGTGCGAGCTTCTCGCCTGGCTTCATCTCCTTGCGCCACACGTCGGCAACGTCGCACTTGTTCACGCCGAATGCCTGAAACGGCTTGCCCGGCATCTTCACGAAGCCGAGCGCGGCGAGAGTCCTGCCCTGCGAGAGGCGCCCCCCGGCCTTCTCGGTGGGCGTCACCACGAACAGCTCGCCGGCCGCCGTCACCTCGGCGGCGAATCCACCGTCGATCGTCCGCCGAAAGAACGGCTTGCCGGCAAGGCGCTCATACGCCGCGGCAGTCATCGTGAACGGACGATCGTCGAAAACGGTCACTCCGCTCGCACACGTCTCCACTTCGGCGTCCTTGACCGGTGAAAGCCGCGCCCCGCCCGCCCACGCGGTCGCGAGCGGAACTGTGCAAATCACGCAGACACTAAAGGTGGCGGCGTTCAAAGTCAGGGCTGCTCGGGCAGAAGCGGGAACGAGTCGTCTAGCGCGCCCACGCCCTTCGCCACGAGTTCGATCACTGCGGCTACGTCGTCGAGGTCGATCACCTCAACGGGCGAATGCATGTACCTGAGCGGAATCGAGATCTGCGCCACGGCGGCACCGCCCCGTTCGAGGCGCATCGCCCACGCGCACGTGCCGGTGCCGCGCGGCGCGGCCTTGCGCTGGAGCGGCAGCCCCTGCGTTTCGGCCACCTTGGCAAAATGCTCCGTGAGGCCGCGGTGGTACGTGGGGCCCACGCCGAGGATCGGCCCGGCGCCGAGGCGCACGTCGCCGATCTTCTTGCGGTCGTCCTTCTGCACGTCGGTCGCGAAGCCCACGTCGCAGCATACGCCGATTGCAGGCGCCACGTCGTACGCGGCCGTCTTGCCGCCCACGAGGCCCACCTCCTCCTGCACGCTCGCAACGTAGTGCACGTTGCAGCCGGTGCCGCACTGGCTGGTGGCCATGCGGATGAACGCCTCGCACATCGCGAACGTGCCCACGCGGTTGTCGAAGCCACGGCACGAGACGCGCGAGCCCGCGAGACGGCGCCAGCCGGTGTCGACCACGCCCGAGTCGCCGATCGCGACGAGCGAAAGAGCCTCCTCGCGGGAGGATGCGCCGATGTCGCACGGCATGTTGCGCAGGTCGTCCTTCGCCACATGCTTCTTCTCCTCGGCGTTCATGAGGTGCGGCGGACGCGCCCCGATGACGCCGTTCACCGGGCCGTTGCGCCCGGCTATGACAACTCTTTCGGCAGCGCAGAGAGGCACGGTCACCCCGCCGAGCGCGGCCAGATACACCAGGCCGTCTTCGTCCACATGCACCACGATGAATCCGATCTCGTCGCAGTGCCCCTCGATCATCACCGTGCGCTTCGCGCCGCGGTCCAGCACGCAGTGCAGGTTGCCGTGTACGTCGATCGTGGGCGCGAGCCCGGTGGCCGCCTTTATGTGCCGCCCCAGCAGCATCATGCCCGCATGTTCGCTGCCTGTGGGCGTGGGCAGGGAAACGAGCTCCTTCAGGAACTCGGCCTGAGAACTTTCTAGTTCCATTTTCCGCATCCTTCTTTCTTTATGGAAATCCGAAATGGCGCCGTCAGCGGCAGGCGAACGGACGAACGTTCGCGATGCCCTTCATCGTCTCGGCGAAGCTTTCGGGCGTGAGGCTCTGCGCGCCGTCGCAGAGGGCGTGCGGCGGATCGTTGTGCACCTCGACTATGAGACCGTCCGCGCCGATCACCGTGGCGGCCATCGAAAGCGGCTGCACGAGCGAGGCAACTCCCGTTGCGTGAGAGGGATCCACTATCACCGGCAGATGGCTCTTTCGGTGCAGAAGCGGCACCACTGTGAGGTCTATCGTGTTGCGCGTGGCCGTCTCGTAGGTGCGGATGCCGCGTTCGCAGAGCATCACGTTGGGATTGCCGCTCGCAAGCAGATATTCGGCGCTCATGAGCAGCTCCTTGATCGTGCCGGAGAACGACCTCTTGAGGAGAACGGGCTTCTTTGAGTGCGAGCCCACCTCCTTGAGAAGCTCGTAGTTCTGCATGTTCCTGGCGCCGATCTGCAGCACGTCGACGTCCTCGAAGAGCTCGAGGTCGCGCGGATCCATGATCTCGGAGACTATCGGAAGACCTGTCTCCTTCTTCGCAATCGAAAGAATCTCAAGGCCCTTCTCGCGCAATCCCTGAAATGCGTAGGGGGAGGTGCGCGGCTTGAACGCACCGCCACGCAGCAGCGTGGCGCCGGCGGCCTTCACGGCGCGGGCTATCGCCACCACCTGCTCTTCGCTCTCCACGCTGCACGGGCCGGCGATCACCTGGAAGTTTCCGCCGCCGATCTTGAGGGGCGGACCATCCTTCACGGGAATCTCCACCACCGTGTCCTGCGGATGGAACTGGCGGTTGACGGCCTTGTACGGCTCCTGAATGCGCTTGATGGAGGCAACGACGTCCGTCATCGCCGAGAGACGTCCCTCGTCGATCTGCGACACGTCGCCGATGCAGCCCACGATGGTCTGCCGCTCGCCCACCGAGACATGCGGCGTCACGCCGCAGGCCTTAAGCCAGTTCTGCAGCTTCTCAAGCTTGTCTTTGCCTGCATCCTTGCGGATTACGATGATCATACGGCTTTTTCTCCAATCACCCCATTGATTTAACTAAGAATGATACAAGATTTCCGGCGTTCTGTCCATTAAAAAAACACGGACAGCCGAAAGACTTCATTTCCCCTCCACACGAGGCGGCGGATGCTTTAGCTGGAGTGGACGCGGAGGAGGAGGCGTCATCCAGTCCAATACGCCCAGCACCACCGCGTCGGCCACCTTCTTCTGGCGCACCGGATTCCACGACTCCTCCTCGCCCTCAGGCAGGTTTATGAAGTCCACCTCGATGAGGCAGCTCGGCACGGCAGGGTTGCGGCACACGGCGTATGAGCGCATCTGCGCACCGGCATCAGTCACGGGCGCCATAACCTGCGCCACGTGCTTCTGGATGCAGCGCGCTAGGGCGAGTCCGTTGGAAGTGGAGGCGTAGGTGGTGGTGTGGCGAACGGCGCGGGGGTCGCGATTGGCGGCAGTGGCGTTGTGGTGCACTGAGATGAAGGCGTCAACGCGCTCGTCGTATGCGGTCTGCGGACGCGACAGGAGAGACGGGAAGGAGTCGCCGTCGCGCGTCATGATCACCTGGAAGCCGACGTGTTCGAGCGCATCGCGTATGGCTCGCGCCTGCATGAGGTTGACGTCCTTCTCCTTCCACCCGTGCGGCGCGACTGATCCGGAATCAGAACCGCCATGGCCGGGATCCACGCATATCCGCACCGACGACGGCGGACGGCCGTACGGGGGCTTCTCGGGGAAACCCGCGGCGGGATCAGGCGCAAGCAGACCTTTTGGGGGAACCTTCTCGCCCGGCACAGGCTCCAGCCTCGCCTTTTGCAGGTACCCGCGCCTTCCCTCAAGCCACACCGCAGCCCATTCCGTACCCTTCACAGGCGCCGCGCGAAGCACAAAGCCCTTTGGAAGATAGAAGATCGAATCGCCGTCGTCAATGCCGGCGCGCACCCGGTTCGCGAAGAGCGAGCCAGTGGTGCGCCACGCGCCGGCAGGCTCGAGGTGCTCGCTGTCGTCGCTCGTGATCTCAGGCGGCGGCTTGGCTGCGCCGTCACCTGGCTTCGCTACGGAAAAGCGCCGCACGAGCCGCGAGGCGCCGCACGCCACCGTGAGCGTGTTGTCGCCTGCAGTCACGGGAACCATCTGGATGAAAGCGCCGGTGCGGTGCACCGACGTCGTGATGCCGTTCACGTAGACCATAGACTCGCCAGGATCGACGGCGCCGATCACGTAGGTCTGATCCACGGCGGGCAGACGCTGCCGCTCGGCAGGGAAGGCCACGCTGATCTCGGCCCGCGCCAGGACGGGTACAATTGCAAGGAACGCGGCGGCAAGAAGCTTCATTCGCTAGCCCCGTTCATTGCGCAGAGCCGGGTCGAGAAGGTCGCGCAGCTCGTCCGCAAGATGGTTGAACACCAGCACGAGCGTGAAGATCGCGAGCGTCACGAACGTCATCTCCCACCAGATACCCTGCCACAGGCGAAGACGCGCGTTGTTGATCATGATGCCCCAGCTCGGCTCGCCCTGCACGCCGATGCCGAGGAAGCTGATGAACACCTCAGTGGCCACTGCGCCCGGGAAGCGGATGGAGAACTGGATGAGGATGATGTGCGCCACGTTCGGGAGGATGTGCCTGAACATGATGCGCAGATGCGAATATCCCAGAACGCGCGCCGCCTGCACATAGGCGCGGTCGCGGTGCTTCATCACCTCCGCGCGTATGGTGCGGCACACGCCAACCCATGTGGTGAGGCCTATGCCCAGGTATATTCCCAGAAGCCCCTGGCCCACCACCATCGAAATCGCGAGGATGAACAGGAGGCCCGGCATCGACGCCACTGTTGCGCACAGCCACACCACCACGGAGTCCACCTTCCCGCCGAAGTATCCGCCCAAAAGGCCAAGTATCACGCCTAGGGGAATCGCGATGAGAGAGGTCATGATGCCCACGTGGAACGCTATGCGCGCGCCCTGCACAAGGCGCTGCGCCACGTCGCGCCCAAGGTTGTCAGTGCCCATCGGGTGCGACCAGGAAGGCGGCTGGTAGCGCATCTCCTCGTGCACCACGTTGTACGAGGGCGTCACGTCGCGCGCCTTGGCCACGCGGTACTGCACTTCGCCGTACACCGCAAGCGCGAAGTACGCCGCGATCATTATCAGGCAGAGACGCCCGCCCATCTTCAGTCTGCGCCAAAGGTCGATCATCCCAGCCTCACTCTCGGATCAAGCCACGCGTACGCGAGGTCGGTTATCAGGTTCACGCCCTGGTACAGCAGCGCGCCCAGCACCACGAGCGCGCGCACCACCGCCATGTCGGCGGAGTGGATGGCGTTGAGGGACACATTTCCAAGCCCCGGTATTCCGAAGAAGGTCTCCAGCATCAGCGAACCCGTGAAGAGGTGCGGTATCGCGAGCGCGATGAACGTGACGATCGGAATGAGAGAGTTGCGCAGCACGTGCTTCACGAGGATCGTCGCGCCCGAGAGCCCCTTCGCGCGCGCCGTGCGCACATACGACTTGTATATCTCGTCCAGCACCGCGGTGCGGTAGAAGCGCACGTCCACGCCGAGCGAGGAGATCACGCCGATCAGAACGGGCAGCATCAGATACGTCCAGTTCTCGTAGCCCCATATCGGGAAGAGACGCGCCTTGAACGCGAGCAGGAACTGCCCGGCAAGCACCCACACAACGTAGTTGACGCTCATCAGGATAGTGGAGCACACGAGCACCGTCCGGTCGAGCCATCCTCCTCGGAACGCCGCGCACAGCATCGCGAGCGAAAGCCCGATCAGCGTGCCGCCCACGAGGATTGGCACCGTGAGCGAAAGCGAGGGGCCAACGCCGCGCTTGAGGATGTCCGCCACAGGCTCGTCGTACTGCGTTGAAATTCCGAAGTCGCCCTTGGCGAGGTTTTTGACGAAGTTGAAGAACTGCGAGTCGAAGAGACTCTCGCCCTTCTTCATGTTCACAAGAAGCGGCTTGTCGTAGCCGAACTTGGCGTTGAAGGCCGCTATGGACTCCTTCGTCGCGTTTTTGCCCAGCACCGTGAGCGCAGGTGAACCGCCCACGACGTGAAAGAGCACGAACGTGAGCATCAAGATGCCGATTGTGGTCGGCACCAGTTCAAGAAGACGTCTGACTATATAGCGTAACACGAGAAATAGTTTACCATAAACGGATGCGAAATGCCATAGCAAAAAGTGCCGCGTGGATTTCCGGCGCGCGAGGTTGGCAGCAAGAGCCGGCGAGCCCGTCACACTCCGTTCTAGGCATGGGGCTTGCGGAACGTGAGCATGTCCTTCTGGCGCTGGCGGGCGGATGCGCCGCGCGCGACGAAGACGGGGCGGCCGGTATGCGGATCGAGGCCCGTATAGTACATCGCAGTCGAATCGGTGAGCGGGGTGGGCGTGAATATCTGCACCTGCTCGGGAACGAGCCTGAGCGTGCGCACGGCGAAGTCGCGCAGGCGGCGCATGTCGGCATCAGTGCAGCCTGGATGCGCGGCGATGAAGTAGTACGTGAGGAACTGGCGGAGTCCGGCGCGGCGCGACGCCTCGTCGAAGCGGTCCTTGAACTCGAGAAGCGACTTGACGCCGGGCTTGCCCATCGCGGCGAGCACGTGGTCCACCACGTGCTCCGGGGCGAGCTTGAGCTGGCCCGAGACGTGGTGCTTCGCGAGAGCGGACACATACTCGCAGCCGCGGCGCGCGTCAGCCGCGATGAGGTCCGGACGTATCCCCGACGCCACGAAGACGTGCTTCACCCCCGGGAGCGCGCGCAGCCTGCGCAGAAGATCGAGCTGCGGTCCATGATCCGGCTTAAGCGCCGCACAACATTTCGGAAACAGACAGTCGCGCTCCGCGCACGCTCCCTGCGTCTTCTTGCGCGGACACTCGAAGCCGTACATGTTCGCCGTCGGCCCTCCCACGTCCGCCACCGTTCCGCGGAACTTCGGATGCTCGGCGAATCGCCTCACCTCCGCCACTATGGAATCCGCGCTGCGGCTCACCACACGCCGCCCCTGATGCACCGCTATCGCGCAGAATCTGCAGTTGCCGTAGCAGCCTCTGTGCGTCGTCACGGCGAAGCGCACCGTGTCGAGCGCGCGTATCGCGCCCTGCGCGCGGATGGAGGGCGGCGCGTCCAGCATGTACGGAATGTCATGCACTGCGTCGAGCTCGTTCGGCTCTAGCGGAGGCGCGGGCGGGTTGTGCACGAGCCAGCGCAGGTCCACGCGCTGCACAAACGTCTTGGCGGTGACGGGATCCTGGTTCGCGGTGAAGAGCCTGTGCGCCTCGAGAAACGCGCGGCGCCCTTCGTCGGTCTTCTGCGCCACGGCGTCGAAAGGCGGCAGTTCCACGGCGTCGGGAAGACGGCCGCGCTGCTCGTCGTTCGCCATCCAGCATATTCCGCGCACGCCGCGCCAGTCGGCGCCGTCACGGATCGCCTCGGCGAGCTGCACCATCGACCGCTCGCCCATGCCGTAGGAGAGAATGTCGGCCTTGGCGTCCGCAATCACGGGACGGCGCACCTTGTCGCTCCAGAAGTCGTAGTGCGCCACGCGCCTGAGCGACGCCTCTATGCCGCCGAGGATGATGGGCTTTGCGGGACGAAATGCCGCACGCGCCGCGTTGGCGTAGACGATCGTGGCCCTGTCTGGCCGGCGCGTGTTCTCGCCGCCCGGAGTGAAGTCGTCCTGCCTGCGCCGTTTGCCCGACGCCGTGTAGTTCGCCACCATCGAGTCGACGCACCCGGCCGAGATCGCCCAGTAGAGGCGCGGCTCGCCCAGCGCGCGGAATGCCGCGGGGTCCTTCACGTCGGGCTGCGACAACACGGCCGCGCGGAAGCCGTTCTTGAGAAGCACCTGACCTATGACGGCCGTGCCGCAGTACGGGGAGTCCACATACGCGTCGCCCGTCACGAGAATGACGTCCGCCCGGTCCCAGCCGAGCCTGCGCATCTCATCTAGGGTTGACGGCAGAAACATCTAATCGGCGTCTCTTGCTAGTCGCGGCTTCTTCCGAGAATGCGGAGGAGGCAGAGGAAGAGGTTGACGAAGTCGAGATATAGCTCAAGCGCGCCGAGAAGCGCCGCCTTGTGCCGAGTCTCTTCGTCGACGTTGCCAGCACCCTGCGCAAAGAGCTTGATCTTCTGCGCGTCCCACATCGTGAGGCCGCTGAAGATGATCACGCCCGCGAACGAGACGATCCAGTCGAAGCCGGAGCTGTGGAAGAAGAGGTTCACTATGGACGCGATGATCAGCCCCCATAGCGCCATGCCGCAGATGGCGCCCATTCCGGAGAGGTCCGAACGCGTCACCGTGCCGTACACGGCAAGTCCGCCGAACATCGCCGCAGTTATGAAGAACACCCTCTGCACAAGCGCAATCTCGTAGGCAATGAACACCACGGAAAGCGTAAGTCCATTCAGAGCCGCATACGCCGTGAACATGATACACGCCACTGCCAGAGAGAGCTTCTGGATCGACGCGGAGAGCACCCACACGAGCACGATCTCGGCAATGATGCATATCCACAGGCCAGGCCCCATCAGCACCGCCTGCCAGAGTCCGCTCGCCGCCGTGTACCACGCCACAAGTCCCGACAGCAAAAGCCCCGCGCTCATCCATCCGTACGCGAGTTTGAACACCTTGGCGACGTACGTCTGCCGCTCGCCCACCTCGTATGCGGGCTTCTCAAACTGCTTTTCATAGTCTATCATTGTATGCATCCTTTCCTTGAACGGCGAAATTGTAGCAAATCCTGCCTTCCTGCGCAAGACGGGCGAGCCGGCGGCAAATGTGATATAATATCCCCCGATGAAAGAGAAGCAATCCATTCAGGCCGTCGTCGTGCTGAGCGGCGGGCAAGACAGCGCCACATGCCTCGCGCTCGCCGTCAGGAAGTTCGGCGCACAGCACGTCGCCGCGATCACCTTCCGCTACGGACAGCGCCACTCCGTGGAAGTCTCGTTCGCACGCCGCCTCGCCAGACGCTTCGGCGTAAGCGCCCACAAGGTGGTAAACCTCGACTTCTATGCCTCCCTCACGTCGAACGCCCTTATGAGCAACATTCCAATCGAGCGCAAGAAAGGCGCCTCGTGCCCCAACACAGTCGTCGAGGGCCGGAACGCCATCTTCCTTCTCGCCGCCGGCGTGTGGGCGAAGTCGCTGGGCGCCACCATCATCTACACGGGCGTCTCCCAGGCGGACTTCTCCGGATACCCCGACTGCCGCGCCGTCTTCATCCGCGCCCAGACCCGCATGATGCGCCTTGCAATGGAATGGCCCTTCAAGATCGTAACCCCATTCATGAACAAGACGAAAGCGCAGGAATGGGCCATCGCGTCAAAGCTCGGCATTCTGGACGTCATCAAGAACGAAACCGTCACCTGCTACAACGGCATTCCCGGCGCAGGCTGCGGCAAGTGCCCTGCCTGCAGACTTCGCGCGCGCGGCCTCGAGGAATTCGAAGCGCGCGCGCGGGAGTTCATTTAAGAGCTCGGCAAGCTAGCCTGCCGCAGGCCTGGGTCACGGGATCGGACGCTGCTCGTAGTGGCCTGGCTGCCACACGCGCACGGTCTGCCCCTGCGCGTTCAGCTGCTCAACGTAGCGCCCCTCGATCCACACGTTCTGCATGCTCTGCACAGGCGCGGGCTGCTGCACCACAGGCTGCTGGACGACAGGCTGCTGAATGACCGGCTGCTGGATCACGGGCTGCTGCACCACAGGCTGCGGCACCACGACAGGCTGGGGCACCACGACGGGCTGCGTCACCACAGGAGCCGGCGTAACGACCACGGGCGCCACGGGAGCCACATAGCGAGGATGGGTGGCATCGTAGATCGCGGAGGCAAGAAGGCCCGCGCCGAGGATGCCCGCGCCGATCGCAAACCCCGTGCCGCGATGGTGGTGATAGTGGTGGTGAGGGAAGGCGTTGAGCGCCAGGGAGGCAATCATCGCAGTTGCGAGAATGCAGATTTTCTTGGTGTTGTTCATGGGCTTCTCCTTTTCTTCTTCGTTCGGCCCCTCAAGGGCGCCTATGCATGTCTAGGAAGATCCGAGAGTCAGAACTGACCGCGGCCACAGCATTTTTTGTATTTTTTCCCGCTGCCGCATGGGCAGGGGTCGTTGCGGCCCACCGGAGGGGCTCCGGCGGGAGCACCGCGAGGAGGCTGGGGCACCACGCGCACTTCGCGACCGGAGACCTGCGACATCATCGAGGCGAAGACGTCCATCGCCGACTTCGGCTTCTCGGCCTCGGCGGAGGTCTGCTGCCTTCTTGGTTCCAGCGGTTCCTCCTGCTCGGGGTCGAAGAGCCCTGCGTTCGTACGGCCGCGCGCCATCTCGGCGTTGGACATCATGCGCCTCACCGCCATCTCGGTGTGCGAGCGGAACTCCATGTTCGCCACGCCCGCCTTGATGGTGTTCATCAGGTTCTCGAACATGTTGAACGCCTCGCGCTTGTACTCGACTAGCGGATCGCGCTGGCCGTACGAACGGAGGTTCACGCTGTGGCGCAGGTCGTCCATCGCGCGCAGGTAGTCCTGCCACTCGCGGTCGATGCACTGCAGGAACACGCCGCGCTCCATGTGCGGAAGAACGCGCGGATCCTCAAGGGCGCACTTGGCCTCGTAGGCCTCCTCCACGAGCTTGTACACGAATTCGCCGGCCTTTGCGGGCTCGCCGAGGAACGGCTTCAGATCCTCTGGCGTCACCGAAACGGGGAACGTCACGCCAAGCCAGGAAAGGAACTCCTCCACTCCGGAGCCCTTGGGATCAACGAGGAAGCGCTCGCACTGCGAGAGCACGATGTCGTTGAACACGTCGAGAATCGTGCCGTGCACGTTCTCGGGCGTGCCGTTGAGAATAGTGCCGCGCAGCTCGTACACTATCGCGCGCTGCTTGTTCATCACGTCGTCAAACTCGAGCGTGCGCTTGCGAATTGCGAAGTTCTGCTGCTCAACGCGGCGCTGGGCCGTCTCTACGCTCTTGTTGAGCCAGCGGTGCTCCATCACCTCGCCCTCCTTCATGCCGAGACGCTGCATGATGCCGGAGATCTTCTGCGAGCCGAAGAGGCGCATGAGGTTGTCTTCGAGGGAGATGTAGAACTGCGAGCCGCCGGGATCGCCCTGACGAGAGCAGCGGCCGCGCAGCTGGCGGTCGATGCGGCGGGATTCGTGGCGCTCGGAGCCTATCACGAAGAGGCCCTGCGGATGTGCCTCGAGCACCTGCTGGATGGTGTCCTTTGTGCCGGGAAGCTTGTCCTTCAGCGTGAGGTTGCTCTTCACCACTTCCTGCGGCAGGGTGACGACGCCCTTTCCGAGCTTGATGTCGGTTCCGCGGCCTGCCATGTTGGTGGCGATCGTCACGGCGCCGGGCTGGCCGGCGAGCATCACGATCTCGGCCTCGCGCGCGTGGTTCTTCGCGTTCAGCACCTCGTGCGGGATCTTGGCGACCTTGAGGAGGCGCGAGAGCACCTCGGAGGTGTCGACCGTCACGGTGCCTAGCAGCACGGGCTGGCCGGCCTCGTGGCGGCGGCGCACGTCTTCGATGATCGCCTTGTACTTTTCGCGCTGGGTGCGGTAGATCTGGTCGTTGCCGTCGATGCGGCGGATGGGGCGGTTGGTGGGGATCACCACCACGTCGAGCTTGTAGATGTCCTTGAACTCGCGCGCCTCGGTCTCCGCCGTACCGGTCATGCCGGCGAGCTTGTCGTAGAGGCGGAAGTAGTTCTGGATGGTGATCGTGGCGAGCGTCTGGCTCTCCTTCTCGATCTCCACGCCTTCCTTTGCCTCGACGGCCTGATGGAGGCCGTCGCTCCAGCGGCGGCCGGGAAGGATGCGGCCCGTGAACTCGTCCACGATGTAGACGTGGCCAACGCCGTTCGCGTCGGGCTGAACGACATAGTCGACGTCGCGCTCGTAGAGGCAGTACGCCCTGAGCAGCTGGTCAATCACGTGCACGCGCGCGGAACGCTCCATGAAGTCGGCCTGGAGCATGCGCTTCTTCTCGGCCTTCTCCTCGGCGGACAGCTCCTGATTTCCGTCGAGCTGGCTGAGGGCTCCGGCGAGGTCGGGGATCACGAAGGTCTCTGGATCCTTCGGGTTCATCCTCTCGCATCCCTTGTCGGTGAGGGCCACTTCGCGGGAACGCTCGTCGATCGTGAAGAAGAGCTCCGCCTTGAGGGCGCGGCCTTCCTCGCGGTGCATCTCGCTGAGCATCTGCATCTCCACGTCTTCGTGGAGCTTGCGGATGGAGGCGTCCTCGAACATGTGGAGCATCTGCTTGTGCTTGGGCGTGGAGTGGTACACCTGGTAGATGCGCCGCTTGCAGCCCCACTCGTCGCCTTCGGCGAGGCACTTCTTGGCCTCGGCGATGAACTCGTTGCACTGCTGCATCTGAACGCGCACGATGCTGGAGACGAGTGGGTTCATCGCGGTGTACTGGGCGCTCGTGGAGACGGTGGCCGGGCCGGAGATGATGAGCGGGGTGCGGGCCTCGTCGATGAGGATCGAGTCCACTTCGTCCACGATCGCGAAGTGGTGGCCGTTCTGCACCACCTGGTCGGGCTGCACGGCCATGCCGTTGTCGCGCAGGTAGTCGAAGCCGAACTCGCTGTTGGTGCCGTAGGTGATGTCGCAGAGGTACTGCTCGCGGCGCTCGGCGGAGTCCATGCTGTTCTGGATGCAACCCACGGTGAGGCCGAGGAACTTGTAGAGGTGGCCCATCCAGGTGGCGTCGCGGCGGGCGAGGTAGTCGTTCACCGTGACGAGCTGCACGTTCTTGCCGGCGAGGGCGTTGAGGTAGAGCGGGAGAGTGGCCACGAGGGTCTTGCCCTCGCCGGTCTGCATCTCCGCGATCTTGCCCTGGTGGAGCACGATGCCGCCGACGAGCTGGCAGTCGAAGGGGATCATGTCCCACGTGAGCGTGTGGCCGCACACCTCCTCGGTGGTGCCCATGAGGCGGCGGCAGGCGTTCTTCACGAGCGCAAACGCCTCGGGGAGGAGGCCGTCGAGAGTTACCTCCTTGTCGGCGAGGCGGCGCCTGAATTCGGCCGTCATGCGAGGATAGTCCTCGGCCGTGAAGTGCTTAGCCTCGTACTCGGCCTCGATGCGGTTGATCTCCGCCACGATCGGGCGGAGCCGCTTCAGGTCGCGGGCGTTCTTGGTGCCAAAGATTTTCTTGAGAATGTCCATAGAGTTGAATAGTATAGCAAAAACGCCGCGACCTAGGGGAAAAAATCAGCGGAAACTGATTATCCTATCAAAGTTCCTTGATGAAGATGTTCTTGAACTCGATGGGATCGCCGTGGCACTGAAGCTCGATCTGCTCCACGGGGAAAATCGGAATCTTGCGGTCCCAGTAGTTCTCGAGCGTCACGTTGTCCACAACGAGCTTGCCGTTGAGCTTCACGGTCACCTTGTCGCCCACCATCTTGACGTAGAAGGTGTTCCAGCTGCCCACGAGGTTGTCGGCGATGCAGAGGGCTCTGGAGGGGTTCTTCTTGTTGTTGTAGAGTCCGCCCGAGCCTATGCCCCACTGGTTGTGGGCGTCCCAGATCTGCACCTGCGGGGAGCCGCGCAGATAGAGGCCGGAGTCGCCGGTGATGGAGAGAGTGCGCCAGTCGACCCACATCTCGAAGTCCTTGTAGTCCTTGGCGGTGGCGAGCGAGTAGCCGCCCTTGCCGCCGTCGAAGAAGAGGGCGCCGTCGCGGATGTGCCAGTGCTCCTTCATCTGCTTGTCGGCGATCTTCTGCATGGCGGCGCGCTTCTCGGGCGTGGCGGCCTGGCGCACCTTGGGGTTGTCGAACTTCTCGGCGGTCGTCACGCCCTTCCAGTTGGCGAGGCACTTCTCGCAGCCGCTGAAGAGGGGCTTGAAGCCCTCCGGACAGGCCTTCTTGGTGTCAGACCCAACAACGTAGTCGGCCGGCACCTCCTTGATTCGGATGTTGCGCCACATCACGTGGTGGCCATGGCCAAGCCAGCCGATGTGGCCCTTCTTGTTGTGGAGGCCGGGGTGCTTGCGGTGGTCGGGAGTGTCGGTGCCGTCGCCCTTGAACTTGGAGACGTCGGCGTCCGTCACGAGCTCGCCGTTCAGGATCACCTGGATGCGGCTGCCGATCACGCGCACCTCCTCGAAGTTCCACATGCCGGGCTTGCGCACGTAGCTGCCGCCGCCAGTGAAGTTCTTCTCCTTGCCCCAGATCTGGTTGAAGTTGTCGCGCTTCACGGGCACGATGCCGTACACAGAGCCAGTGTACTGATAGGGACGGAGCTTGTCCTTCTTGGCCTTCTTGTCGTAGTACTGGCTGCCGCCGTCGTCGAGAAGCTGCAGTTCGCACATCGCCCAGTAGGCCGCGTCCTTGTTGACGTCCGTCATGCGCAGGCCGAGGCCGTTGTTGCCGTTTTCTGGCATGCAGAACTCGAAGCGCAGAATGAAGTTCTCGTACTGTCCCTCGGTGCAGAGGTTTCCGCCGCCGCCCTTGCCCTTGCCGGGCTGGCAGGCGAGCACGGGATACTCCTTCACCGTGCCGTTCGCGAGCTTCTCCTTGACGATCTCGACGCCGTACGACTTTGAGCCGATCCAGCCCGTGAGATCCTTGCCGTTGAAGAGGGAGACGAATCCCTCACCATCAGTCTCGGCGCCGAACGCCGCGCACGCCGCGATCGCGGCCGCGCAAAGAAACACCTTCTTCATTCGTTAAACTCCTTTGTGGTTACACAACGAGAGTATTATACCAAATTTTCATAAGAGGTCACAGTTGAAAGTTTACAAAAGGCCCAATCGCAGTCGGTTTTCTAGTTTAGAGATTTCGGTTGTCAAGCGGTCTATGAAACTGCCCTTTACGAATGAATACGCCGCATCTACGGAGAAGTCCGTGCCTGGACGAAGCATCAACTTCACATCGTCGCAGTATTCAGGCAACGCCAGTTTCTCCTCCATATTCGACAGAACCTCTTTCGCCGTGGGAGCCGTCTTGCCGCCATGCGTCATGTATCGCCTCCAACAGCGAAGTACGGCATCGACATCGACTTCTACCCGCTTCATGGCGTAATCCATGTCAAAAAGGTCGCGCCCTTTCTTCCGCTGGTAGAGTGCGCGGAGTTTTGTCCCCAGCAATTCCTCCAGCGCGTATGTCTTTATTTCGCATGAGCCGCTGAACCATGCGTTCTCGACCATGAACGGCATTTTCACGAATCCGAGTTCGGAGAAGTGCTCGTATGTATTCACCTCAACCTTCAGACGCATTGGCACTGACGGCGGCAGTTCTGAATCGTAGCGAAAGCGCATCCTGAAACCGAACCGGCGAAGGTCGAAGGTTTTACCCGGAAGCCAGGCGAGCACGGCATCGAGTCTCTCCACTATCGGCTTTATCGGTCCAGGCTCCACCTGCACAAGGTCTATGTCCTCGGAATATCTGACCTGCGGTGCAAGATAGAGCTTGTGCAATGCCGTCCCGCCGCGAAACGCCAGCGCCTCAGAAAGCAATGGATCGGAATATATGGACACAAGAGCCCGAGATATAACAAGGTCCTGTTCGACAAACGACTTCTGCCCCCATGGATGCGCAACACTCCAGTTTGTGATTGACGCTCTGTCTATCATACCTCGTCCACCTCGATTTCATGGTTGACCTTCACCTTCCATCTGCGATTGATTTCCACACCATCGGATGAAAGCCCAGGATCGAGAACGACGGGCTTTAGGTCTCTGTGCATCGTGAGCAACTCGTCATGTATTGTCTCCGCCTGCGCGCAGTCACCTAGTATGGCGTCGTAAATGTATCCGAGCCTCTGCACATCTGCGATATCGGCGGTCGTGAAAACTCCCTGCCCGGCCCCGCTAAAATCGGTAGCCTCTCGAAGTTCGGCAAGGACGGTGGCGACGGACGAGAGCCCCCCTGCGCTGTAGAAATAGCGCACAAGGTCAACCGCCGTAAGTTCCGCATTGGAATAGGCGACCTGCCCATTCTCCCCGTTCCTGCGCAAAACGAACTGCGAAGGCACACGCGAGCGGAACTGCCAGTCGACGGAATCATTCTTCTTCTTAGAATAGTTGAAGCAAGGCAATTCAGTCATGACCTGGGTCACCATCGGCTTCTGATGGGCCGCACCGAACATTTCAGCAGCAGAGAGGAGCGCAATGTAGTAGTGTCTGCCAAGCCACTTCATCAGCTCTTCCATATAATACGCTGGGGGAACCTTGCCCATATATGCGTAATGGGCAGGTATTACGCAGTAGAATCCCCTGTGTACCGCCTGAATCAGACCATTGGAGCGGAAACGCGACAACGACGAGTCTATGGACGAGGCCGAAAGCGAAGGGAACGTCCCCGCTACCTCGTCTCGTGAGAAACATGGTCGCCCTGTTCTTTCTCGATCTATAATCCAGTTCTTTATCTTCATCGCTTCATTTTGCGTTCCTTGCGTTTTTTAGCAAGTTGTGATAACTCAACGGCGGACATTTTACCATATCTCTTTCTTGCGCGTCAATAGGGCATGCCAAACTCTTTTGGCCGGAGTGTACTGGGTATATTTGCTATACTTCGCGACTTTTGCCACTTTGGCGAAATCACAAAGGAAACAGAATGGGACGGCTGGGGACTGTCCCCCAAGCAAGTTGTGGGGACTCCTATGAGAACAATTGTCAATAGGCCATCGCGAAGCGATTCCGCCGATCTGGGAAGCAAGTGATGTCTGTCTCCTATCCGCGCTCTGGAACTGTTCGTTCCCGCGCATCCTATAATGC
>Ga0310695_10006398_pt1 | contig 19496 bp, 14 predicted proteins | sample RumenRJG_04DNA_FD_203882 | JGI IMG/M metagenome (GOLD analysis project Ga0310695, IMG submission 203882) | Bovine rumen microbial communities from Lethbridge, Alberta, Canada - RJG_04 (v2) (version 2) | ecosystem: Host-associated > Mammals > Digestive system > Stomach > Rumen | place: Canada...
CATCCGCATCCTTTCGCGCAAGACGAAGAACAACCCCGTGCTGATCGGCGAGCCGGGCGTCGGCAAGACGGCCATCGTCGAAGGGCTCGCGCAGCGCATCAACCGCGGCGACGTGCCCGAGGGCCTGAAGGACCGCCAGGTCTTCTCGCTCGACATGACCGCGCTCATGGCGGGCGCGATGTACCGCGGCCAGTTCGAGGAGCGGCTGAAGGCCGTCCTGAAGAAGATCAAGGAGTCGGACGGCAAGATCATCCTCTTCATCGACGAGATCCACACCATCGTCGGCGCGGGGAAGACGGAAGGCTCGTCGGACGCGGGCAACATGCTCAAGCCGCTCTTGGCGCGCGGCGAGCTGCACTGCGTCGGCGCGACGACGCTCGACGAGTACCGCAAGTACATGGAGAAGGACGCGGCGCTTGAGCGGCGCTTCCAGCCCGTGATGGTCGATCCGCCGAGCGAGGAGGACGCCGTCTCGATCCTGCGCGGCCTCAAGGAGCGCTTCGAGAAGTACCACAACGTCCACATCCGCGACGAGGCGCTTGTAAGCGCGGTGGCGCTGTCGAGCCGCTACATCCAGGACCGCTTCCTGCCCGACAAGGCGATCGACCTTCTCGACGAGGCGTGCGCGCGCATCCGCACCGAGATGGACTCCTGCCCGCAGGAACTCGACGAGATTTCGCGCCACGTGCGCCGGCTGGAGATCGAGGAGATCGCGCTCAAGAAGGAAAAGGACGACGCCTCCAAAAAGCGCCTCGCGGAACTTCAGGCGGAACTCACGACCCTCAAGGCCAAAAGCGACGCGATGACTGCGCAGTGGAAGCGCGAGAAGGCTTCGCTCGACGAGGTCCGCCAGATACGGCAATGGCTTGACGGCGCGCGATTCGCCTACGAGAGGGCTCTCAACAGCGGGGACAACGCAGAAGCCGCGCGCTACAAGTACGGCGTGATCCCGGATCTCGAGAAGAAGCTCAAGGCGCACGAAGAAGAGCTGCGCCAGAACGCCGGCGGCGCGCTGCTGAGCGAGGAGGTGACGGCGGACGAGATCGCCGAGGTCGTCTCGCGCTGGTCGGGGATTCCCGTCACGAAGCTCGTCGAAGGCGAGCGCGAGAAGCTGATGCGTCTCGGCGCGATCCTGCACGAGCGCGTCATCGGCCAGGACAAGGCGGTGGAGGCCGTCGCCGACGCCGTGCTGCGCTCGCGCGCCGGCATCAAGCTGCGCAACCGCCCCGTCGGCGCGTTCCTCTTCCTCGGCCCCACGGGCGTCGGCAAGACGGAGCTCGCCAAGGCGCTCGCGCAGGAGCTCTTCGACGACGAGAATGCGATGGTGCGCCTCGACATGTCGGAGTACATGGAGAAGTTCGCCGTCTCGCGGCTCGTCGGCGCGCCGCCCGGCTACGTCGGCTTCGAGGACGGCGGGCAGCTCACCGAGGCCGTCCGGCGCAAGCAGTTCTCGGTGGTGCTCCTCGACGAGATCGAAAAGGCGCACCCGGACGTCTTCAACCTGCTTCTGCAGGTGCTCGACGACGGGCGGCTCACCGACAGCCACGGCCGCACGGTCAGCTTCAAGAACACCGTCATCATCATGACGTCGAACGCGCCGAAGGACCAGCTCAAGACGATCTTCCGGCCCGAGTTCCTGAACCGGCTCGACGAGATCCTCGAGTTCGATCCGCTGAGCGAAGACCAGATCCGCGAGATCGTGCGGCTCCAGCTGAAGGACCTGACGCGGCGGCTCGCCGACCAGAACCTGACGCTGGCGGTGGACGACGCGGCGGTGGCGGTGCTCGCGAAGGACGGGTACGATCCCGCCTACGGCGCGCGGCCCGTCAAGCGGGCGATCCAGCGCGCGCTGGAGAACCCGATCGCGAAGGGCATCGTCGCGGGCAAGTACCCGCCGGGCGCGACCATCCGCGTGACGGCCGAGAACGGCGCGCTGGTTTTCTAGGCGTCTAGGCGTCTAGGATTCTAGGCGTCTAGAATACTAGAATCCTAGAATATGATATACTATCTTCATGCTCAGTGAACATGAAGCGCAGGCGCGGATGGCGGAACTCGTTGCGGCGATCAACCGCAACGACCGCCTTTACTATGTCGAGGCGCGGCCGGTCATCGCCGACGCGGACTACGACCGGATGTACGAGGAGCTGATCCGGCTCGAACACGACTTTCCGCAGTTCAAGGATCCGAATTCGCCGACGCTGCGCGTGAGCGGCGAGCCGCTCGCGGGCTTCGCGCCGGTGCGCCACGATCCGCCCATGAAGTCGCTCGACAAGTGCTACGAAAAGGGCGAGCTCGTCGCGTTCGACGCGTTCCTGCGCAAGGAGCTGCCGGACGGCGGCTGGCACTACGTCGTCGAGCCGAAGGTGGACGGCGTGTCGATCTCGCTCCTCTACGAGGACCGGCGGCTCGTGCGCGCGGCGACGCGCGGCAACGGCGAGGTGGGCGACGACGTGACCCAGAACGTGCGCACGATCCGCTCGATTCCGAAGGCGCTGCCCGCCGACGCGCCCGACCGCCTGGAGGTGCGCGGCGAAGTGTACATGACGCGCGACGGCTTCGTGAAGCTGAACGCGGAGCTCGACGAGGCGGGCCGGGAGACGTTCATGAATCCGCGCAACGCCTGCGCGGGCAGCCTCAAGCAGCTTGACCCGAAGGTGGTCGCGCAGCGGCCCCTGGACGCCGTCATCTACAACGCGGGCGGCGTCGGCTGCGACGGCTTCGCCTCGCACACCGAACTGATCGCGGCGTTCCGGCGCTGGGGCTTCCCGGTCGCGCCGTGGAGCCGCGTCGCGGCGACGATGGACGAGGCGATCGTCGCCATCGACGAGCTCGGCGCGAACCGCCACGGCTTCCGCTTCGAGATCGACGGCGCGGTGCTCAAGATCAACGAGCGCGCGTTCTACGGCGCGCTGGGCGCGACGGCCCATTCGCCGCGCTGGGCGCGCGCCTACAAGTACGCGCCCGAGCGCGCGGAGACGGTCGTGCGCGGCATCACGGTGCAGGTGGGCCGCACGGGCGTCCTGACGCCGGTCGCGGAGCTGGAGCCGGTGGAGCTCGCCGGCAGCGTGATCGCGCGCGCGACGCTCCACAACGCCGACCAGATCGCCGCGCAGGACATCCGCGTCGGCGACCACGTCTGGCTCGTCAAGGCGGGCGACGTGATCCCGGCCATCGACGGCGTGCTGACGGAGAAGCGCGACCTGTTCGTCGTGCCGTTCGTCTTCCCGACGGCGTGCCCCGTCTGCGGCGGCGCGGTCGCGCGCGCGGCGGGCGAGGTGGCCGTGCGGTGCGTCAATCCGGCGTGCCCCGCGCAGCTCCAGCGGCGGCTGGAGCACTTCTGCTCGCGCAACGCGCTCGACATCAGGTCGCTCGGCGGCCGGCTCGCGGATCTGCTCGTCGAAAAGAAGCTCGTCGCCGATCCGCTCGACCTCTTCACGCTCGACTACGCGGCGCTCGCGGAGCTGGACGTCGGCGAGGCGGGCGCGCCGCGCAAGTTCGGCAAGAACGCGGCGAACATGCGCGACGCGGTGGAGGCGGCGCGGACGGCGAGCCTCGAACGGTGGCTCTTCGCGATCGGCATCCCGAACGTCGGCGTCACCGTCGCCAAGGACATCGCGGCCGAACACGAGAAGCTGAGCGACCTCCCGGCGAGCGCCGTGCTGCGTCACGTCGTCGCGAACGACGCGAAGAAGGGCAAGGAGCGCGAAATCCTGCCCATCAAGGTCGAGGCGGCGAAAGCGGTGCTCGCGTTTTTCGACAGCCCCTACGGGCAGACCTTCCGCGCGCGGCTGGCGGCGCTCGGGATCGATCCGCGCCGCGCGGCGCGGACGGTCCGGACGGACGGCCCGCTCGCCGGCGTCGGCTGCGTGCTGACGGGCACGCTCTCGCGGCCGCGCGGCGAGTACGCGAAGCGCATCGAGGCGGCGGGCGGCATCGTGCAGTCGGCGGTCACGTCGAAGACGCGCTACCTGATCGCGGGCGCGAACGTCGGCGCGACGAAGACGGCGAAGGCGCGCGCGCTCGGCACGGAGGTGATCGACGAAGCGCGCCTCCTGGAGCTGCTGGGCTGAACCGCCGCGGGCGGGGTTGCGCGCACGCGGCGAAATGTGATATACTACGCGCCAATCTGCGACTGTCTCAGGAGGTTATCCCTGCCGCGGAGGCTCTTCGATCGAAGGGCGACGAAGCCGCACGGTGCGGCCTCGGCAGGGTTTCGGCTTCCCGGTTCGCGGAACGAAAACGAAAGAAACAAACAAGATGAAACTCGACAAGGCCGCCATCAAGAACGAATTCCAGCGCCATGACCGCGACACGGGATCCTGCGAAGTGCAGATCGCGCTCCTGACCCGCGAGATCGAGGCGCTCACGGCCCACCTCAAGGCGAACAAGAAGGACCACTCCTCGCGCTACGGCCTCCTGCGCAAGGTGCAGAACCGCCGCAAACTCCTCGAGTACTTCAAGCGCGAGAACGCCGACGGCTACTACACGCTCGTCAAGAAGCTCGGTCTGCGCGCGAAGTAAGGACAGCTGACAGACAGAAAGAAAAAAGACAATGCAAGGTACAAAGCAGTTCAAGGTCGACATCGCGGGGACGGACCTCGTGATCGAGACCGGGCTCCTGGCGCAGCAGGCCGCCGGGGCCGTCACCGTCTCGTACGGTGACACGACCGTCTTCACGGCGGTCACCAACACCGACACGCCGCGCGAAGGCATCGACTTCTTCCCGCTGCAGTGCGAATACCGCGAGAAGTTCTACGCGGCGGGCCGCTTCCCCGGCGGCTTCTTCAAGCGCGAGGCGCGTCCCTCGTCGAAGGAGATCCTCACGGCGCGCATGTGCGACCGTCCGATCCGTCCGCTCTTCCCCGACGGCTACTACAACGACGTCCAGGTCAACTCGACGCTCATCCAGTCCGACGGGACGCGCGAGGGCGACTTCCTCGCGGTGAACGCCGCGTCGGCCGCGCTGCACATCTCGGAGATCCCGTTCATGGGCCCGATCGGCTGCGTGCGCATCGGCCGCGTCGACGGCGAGTGGATCATCAACCCGACGCACGAGCAGAAGGCGAAGAGCGACATCGACCTCCTCTACGCCGGTCTGCGCGGCAAGTTCCTGATGATGGAAGGCTCCGCGAGCGAGATCAGCGACGAGGACTTCATCGCGGCGCTCAAGCGCGCGCATGAGGAGGTCGAGAAGATCATCGACCTCCAGATCGAGATGCGCCGCGCGCTCGGCAAGCCCGACAAGGTGATCGTCGACGTCCCGCAGCCGCAGGACAAGATGGACTTCATCCGCAAGGAGGGCGGCGAGGCGCTCGCGGCGGCGCTGCTCATCAAGGGCAAGCTGGAGCGCCAGGGCAAGGTCAGCGCGATCAAGGAGGACCTCCTCAAGAAGGTCAGCGAGAAGTGGCCCGAGATCGACGCCGTCGGCTTCGTCCACCTCTTCGACGCGCTCGAGATCGAGACCGTCCGCAGGAACGTGCTCGTCCACGGCAAGCGCATCGACGGCCGCGCCCAGCACGAGATCCGTCCGCTCTCCGCGCAGGTCGGGGTTCTCCCGCGCCTCCACGGCTCGGCGATCTTCTCGCGCGGCGAGACGCAGTCGTTCGCGACGGTCACGCTCGGCACGAAGAAGGACGCGCAGGAACTCGACTCGGTGACGGGCGGGGACCTCTCGAAGCGCTTCATGCTGCACTACAACTTCCCGCCCTACTGCACGGGCGAGGTCGGCCGCCTCGGCTCCACGGGCCGCCGCGAGATCGGCCACGGCGCGCTCGCCGAGCGTTCGCTCGCGGAGGTGCTCCCCGACGATTTCCCGTATTCGATCCGCGTGGTCTCCGAGATCATGGGCTCGAACGGCTCGTCGTCGATGGCGTCGATCTGCAACGGCTGCCTCGCGCTCATGGACGCGGGCGTGCCGCTGAAGCGCACGGTCGCGGGCATTTCGATTGGCCTCTTCACCAACGACGACCAGTCCCAGAAGGTGCTCGTCACCGACATCCTCGGCGCGGAAGACCACTGCGGCGACATGGACTTCAAGGTCGGCGGCACCCGCAAGGGCATCACCGGCTTCCAGGTCGACCTGAAGCTGCGCGGCCTCACGTGGGACCTCGTCGAGGGCGCGGTCAAGGCGGCGCATGACGCGCGGCTGAAGATCATCGACTTCATGGAGACCGTCATCCCGGCGCCGCGCGCGGAGCTCAATCCGTACGTGCCGCGCATGAAGACGATCACCATCAAGGCCGAGAAGATCGGCGCGGTCATCGGCAAGGGCGGCGAGACGATCAAGGCCCTCTGCGCGACGACGGGCGCCCAGATCGACATCGACGAGGACAAGGCGCTCAACATCGGCCTCGTCACCGTCTACGCGACCTCGCCCGAGATGATGGAGAGGGCCATCAAGGAGATCAACAAGCTGACCGCCGAGGCTGAGATCGGCAAGATCTACGAGGCGACCGTCACCGCGATCAAGGACTTCGGCGCGTTCGCCGAGATCCTCCCGGGGCTCGAAGGGCTCGTGCACATCAGCGAGTTCTCCGACAAGTTCCTCAAGTCGATGGACGGCGTCTGCAAGGTCGGCGACAAGATCATGGTCAAGTGCATCGACATCGACGAGCAGCGCGGGCGCATCAAGCTCTCGCGCAAGGCCGCGATGGCGGAGCTCGACGCCAAGGCGTAAGCCGCCGGAGGCTGCCGATGGAGGAGCTGACGCTCAACTATCCGGTCAGGCCGCTTGGAACCCGCACCCGCCGCGAACTCACCGTCGCGGTCATGGGCGCGGGTTCGCGCGGTTTTGAGTACACTGCGTACGGGAAGCTCTTTCCCGGCACGCTGCGCGTCGTCGCGGTCGCGGACATCAACGCGGCGCGGCGCGACCGGATGGGCGAGATGTGGGATCTCCCCGCCGACCGCCGCTTCGGCGACTTCCGCGAGCTGCTGGCCGCGGGCCGCCTCGCCGACATCCTCCTCATCTCGCTGCCCGACGATCTCCATTTCGAGCCGGCGATGGAGGCGATGCGTCAGGGCTACGACATCCTGCTCGAAAAGCCGATGGCGCAGACGGCGGACGAGTGCCGCGCGCTCCTCCGGCGCCAGCACGAGACGGGCGTGATGGTCGCGGTCGGCCACGTGCTCCGGTACGCGCCGTACTTCCGCGCGCTCAAGGCGGCGCTCGACGACGGGCTCATCGGCGAACTCGTCAGCATCCAGCACCAGGAGCCGGTCCAGTTCGCGCACATGGCGCATTCGTTCGTGCGCGGCAACTGGCACGACGCACAGGCGACGACGCCGATGATCGTCGCGAAGTGCTGCCACGACCTCGACATCCTGAAGTGGCTCGTCGGCCGCCCGTGCGTGCGCGTGCACGCGGAAGGGGGGCTCGCCCACTTCACGGCGGCGCACGCGCCCGCGGGCGCGCCCGCGCGCTGCACGGACGGCTGCCCGCACGAGGCGACGTGCCCGTATTCGGCGATCGACATCTACGCGCGCCGCCGTTGGCACCTCTACGTCTTCGACGTGCCGCGCGACGCGCCGGAGGAGACGATCCTCGAAAAGCTGCGCACGACGGACTACGGGCGCTGCGTCTACCGCTGCGCCAACGACCAGCCCGACCACCTCGTCGCGACCTTCCTCTTCGAGGGCGGCGTCACCGCGTCGTTTACGATGGACGCATTCACGCCGTGGGGCGGCCGCCGCACGCGCGTGATGGGCACGCGCGGCTACATCGAAGGCGACGGCACGACGTTCGCGGTCTACGACTTCAGGAAGGGGACGAAGGCGAGCTGGACGTTCGATCCGTCGGCCTCGAACTACAAGGACAACGGCCACGCCGGCGGCGATCTCGCGCTCGTGCGCGACTTCCTCGAAGCCGTCGACACGCGTGACTTCTCGAAGCTCTCGTCGTCGCTCGACGCGTCGGTGGACAGCCACCTCATGGGCTTCGCCTGCGAGGCGTGCCGCCTCCGGGGGCGGCAGGACGGCTGATTTTTTGATATACTTACCAATCATCAAACAACAAGAGAAAGAAAAAGAAGAAAAGGAACGGGACGACATGAAACTGACGAACGAACAGCTGAAACTGGCGGCGGACACGGTGCGCTGCCTGTGCGCGGACATGGTGGACAAGGCGAACTCGGGCCACCCCGGCGGCCCGATGGGGCAGGCGGATCTCGCCGTCTCGCTCTGGCTGAAATTTCTGAACATCGACCCGCAGGACGTCAAGTGGCCGGCGCGCGACCGCATGGTCTTTTCGGGCGGCCACACGTCGTCGCTCGTCTATGCGCTGAGCCACCTCGCGGGCGTCGGGGGGCTGACGATCGACGAGCTGAAGACGTTCCGCCAGTTCGGTTCGCGCTGCGCGGGCCATCCGGAGCGCGGCGTGATGCCGGGCGTCGAGGTGACGACGGGACCGCTCGGCCAGGGCATCGCGATGGCGTGCGGCCTCGCGCTCGCGGCGAAGAAGGCGAAGACCGGCAACAAGACGTGGGTCTTCTGCGGCGACGGCGACCTGGAGGAAGGCATCAGCCACGAGGCGTGCAGCTGGGCGGGCACGCTGAAGCTCGACGACCTCATCCTCGTCTACGACTCGAACAACATCACCATCGAGGGCACGGCGCAGATGTCGATGGCCGATGACGTGAAGAAGCGCTTCGAGGCGTACGGCTGGAAGGTCTACGCGTGCGACGGCCACGACTTCGACCAGATCGACCGCACGTTCCGGCGCGCGCTGAAGACGGTCGGCCAGCCCGTGATCGTCATCGCGAAGACGACGATCGGCAAGGGCGCGCCCCACAAGTGCAACACGTGCGGCTGCCACGGCTCGCCGCTCGGCGCGGAGGAGACGGCGGCGACCAAGGCCGCGCTCGGCTTCGATCCCGCCAAGAGCTTCTACGTGCCCGAGGAGGTCTATGCGATGTTCAAGGACCGCTTCACGCGCCTGCACCGCGTCGCGAAGAAGTGGCGGCGCGCGAACCCGCAGCTGACGCTCGAGACGAAGGCGCCCGACTACATGAAGCTCGTCAACGCGCTGCCGAAGTTCGAGGTCGGCGCGGCGGACGCGACGCGCAACGTCAGCGGCAAGGTCCAGAACGCGCTCGCGGCGGTCGCGCCCGAGCTCGTCGGCGGCTCGGCGGACCTGGCGCCCTCGAACAAGACGTACATGAAGGATCTCGGCGACATCGCCCCGGGCGCGTGGGACGGGCGCAACATCCACTACGGCATCCGCGAGCTCGCCATGACGGCGATCGCGAACGGCCTGACGGCCTTCGGGTACTACCGCGGCTTCGGCGCGACGTTCTTCGTCTTCAGCGACTACTGCAAGCCGGCGCTGCGCCTCGCGGCGCTGATGAAGCTGCCGTCGATCTTCGTCTTTTCGCACGACAGCTTCTACGTCGGCGAGGACGGCCCGACGCACGAGCCGGTGGAGCACCTCGCGGCGCTGCGCACGGTGCCGGGCCTGACGACGTTCCGCCCGGCCGACGCCAACGAGACGGCGTACGCGTGGGTGGAGATGCTGATGAACGTCAAGGGGCCGAGCTGCATCATGACGACGCGCCAGAACCTGCCGACGCTCGCGGGCGTGACGCACGAGGGCGTCGCCAAGGGCGGCTACGTGATCTTCCAGTCGGGCGTCCAGGGCGGCGAGACGGTCGTCTTCCTCGCGACGGGCAGCGAAGTGTCGCTGTCGATCGAGGCGGCGAAGCGGCTGGTCGCGGAGGGGAAGTCGGTGCGCGTCGTGTCGCTGCCGTCCGTCGAGCTCTTCCTCGCGCAGAAGTGCGCGTACCGCGACGAGGTGCTGCCGGAGCTCATGAAGAAGCGCGTCATCGTCGAGGCGGGCGTCCGCTTCGGCTGGGACCGCTTCCGGCTCGACTACCGCACGACGCGCTTCGTGACGATGGACCATTACGGCGAATCCGCGCCCTACAAGGTGCTCGCGCAGGAGTTCGGCTTCACGGTCGACAACGTCTACAAGGTCGCGAAGGAGATCGCGTAAGCGAGGGGGAGGCCGACGATGGAACTTGACACCCTGACCGCCGTCTCGCCGATCGACGGGCGCTATGCGAACAAGTGCACGGAGCTCCAGGACGTCTTCTCGGAGTACGGGCTCATCAAGCGGCGCATCCAGGTGGAATGCGCGTGGCTGGAGTCCCTCTGCGACGCGAAGGCGATCAAGGAGTGCAAGGCGCTGACGGCGGCGGAGCGCAAGTTGCTCCGCGCGCTCGCGGCGAACGTCACGCTTGACGACGCGCGGCGCGTGAAGGAGATCGAAAAGACGACGAACCACGACGTCAAGGCCATCGAATACTTCCTCAAGGAGAAGGTCGCGGGCACGAGCCTCGAGACGCGCACCGAGTTCATCCACTTCGGCTGCACGTCGGAGGACATCAACAACATGTCCCACGCGCTCATGCTGCGCGACGGCAAGGCGGTGCTCCGGCAGGCGATGGACGCGTGCAGGAACGAGATCGCCGCGCTCGCCAAGGCGTATGCGAAGGTCCCCATGCTCGCGCACACGCACGGCCAGCCCGCCTCGCCCACGACCGTCGGCAAGGAGTTCGCGGTCGTGGCGGCGCGGCTGGGGCGTCAGGCGGACGAAATCGATCGCCTCGTCATGCCCGCCAAGATGAACGGCGCGGTCGGCAACTTCAACGCGCACCTCGCGGCGTACCCGTCGGTCGACTGGGAGAAGCTGTCGCGCCAGGTGATCGAAGGGCTGGGGCTCCGGCAGAACCGCCTGACGACGCAGATCGAATCGCACGACGGGATCGCCGAGCTGTTCGACGCCCTCGGCCGCTGGAACGCCGTGCTCCTCGACTTCGACAGGGACGTGTGGATGTACATCTCGATGGGCTACTTCAAGCAGCGCACGATCAAGGGCGAGATCGGCTCGTCGACGATGCCGCACAAGGTGAACCCCATCGACTTCGAGAATTCCGAAGGCAATCTGGGCCTCGCGAACGCCGTCCTCGGCTTCATGGCGCGCAAGCTCGCGATCTCGCGCCTCCAGCGCGACCTCACCGATTCGACGACGCTCCGCAACATGGGCGTCGGCTTCGGCTACACGCTCATCGCCATCCGCTCGACGCTGAAGGGCCTCGGCAAGCTGGAGCTCAACGAGGCGCGGCTCGCCGAAGACCTCGACCGCAACTGGGAGGTTCTCGCCGAACCGATCCAGACCGTCATGCGCAAGGTGGGGATGGATCATCCGTACGAGCGGCTGAAGGAGCTGACGCGCGGCCGCCGCGTGACGGCCGAGACCCTGCAGGAATTCGTCAAGGCGCTGCCGCTGCCGAAGGCGGACAAGGCGCGGCTCCTGAAGCTGACGCCCGCGACCTACACCGGCCTCGCCGCAAAACTGGCCAGCCTCGTGTAAGCGAGCGCCCGTCATGGCAGTCACGGAGGCGATCATCGAAGAGATCAAGGCCCGCACCGATCTCGCGGACCTGATCGCCTCGTATGGCATCCAGATCCGCCGCGCCGGCGCGAGCGTCAAGGCGTGCTGCCCGTTCCACAACGAGAAGACGCCGAGCTTCAACATCAACACGTCCAAGGGCTTCTACCACTGCTTCGGCTGCGGCGAGTCGGGCGACGCGATCAAGTTCGTCCAGAAGATGGAAGGGCTCGGCTTCATCGACGCCGCCCGGAAGCTCGCCGAGCAGTGCGGCGTCAAGATCGAGGAGCGCAGCGACCCGGCGGACGGGCAGCGCAAGCGGCTCTACGCGCTCATGCTCGAGCTCGCGCAGTTCTACCACCGCTGCCTCCGGCAGACGAAGGCGGCGCAGATCGCGCGCGACTATCTGAAAAGCCGCGACCTCGGCGAGGCGGCACAGGACGAGTTCCTCATCGGCTATGCCCCCGTCGGCGCCGCGCCCATCCTCGCGTGGGCCGAGAAGCACCGGTACACGCCCGCGGAACTCGAGCTCGCCGGAGTCCTCAAGGGCGACTACCACCGCTTCGGCGGACGTTTGATGTTTACGATCCGCGACCGGCGTGGCCGCGTCGTGGCGTTTTCCGGGCGGCAGCTCGTCGAGAACAAGAAGGCGGGCAAGTACGTCAATTCGCCCGAGACGCCGATCTTCAAGAAGTCGCAGGTGCTCTTCGGCTTCGACAAGGCGGCCGGTCACATCGTCAAGGCACCGCACCGCGAGATCATCTGCTGCGAAGGCCAGATCGACACGATCCGCCTGCACCTGTGCGGTTTCACGACGGCCGTCGCCTCGCAGGGGACGGCGTTCACCGAGGAGCACGCCGAGATGGTGAAGAAGGTCGCGGACGCGGCGCTGCTCATGTACGACGACGACGCGGCCGGCCACAAGGCGACGGTCAAGGTCGCGCGGCTGCTGCTCGCGCGCGAACTGCCCGTGCGCGTCGTGAGCCTCCCCGACGGCGACGATCCCGACAGCTTCCTGCGCCGCCACGGCGCGGCCGCCCTCCAGCAACGCATCGACGCGGCGGAATCGATCGTCAGCTTCCAGTGCCGCGCGGAAAAGGCGAAGGAGGCGAACCCGCAGTCGATCGACGCGGTCGCGCGCATTTCGCACGCGGTGCTGGAGACGGTGGCCGCGTGCCCGTCGGCCATCCTGCGCGCGACGATGGTCGACGAGACGGCGAAGCTGCTCGCGCTGCCCGTCGCTGCGCTGAACGAGGAGCTGGAGAAGGCGCGCGCGGCCGTCGCGACGGAGGCGGCGCGGAGACGGGACCTCGCGCAGCGGCGCAGCGGCGCCGAGAAGGCGCCCGCGCCGACGGACGACGAACCGCCGGCGGACGCGGAGCCGTCGGCGGACGACGCGGCGGAAGCGCCGCGCGTCGAATCGCGCGAACCACCGCCCGCGCGCGAGCGCGAATTCATGGCGTTTCTGATGGCGAACGAGGGCGACGGCGCGCTCGCGGGGCAGGTCGGCGAGTTTCTGCCCGACCGCGTCTTCGCGCACGATTTCACGCGCCGCTTCGTCCAGGTGTGGCGCGACGGCGCGACGGCCGGCGAGGACCTGTTCGCGGACTTCGCGGACGCGCTCGACGACACCGAGCGCGGCTGGTTCGACGCGGCGCTCGCGGGGGCCGGCCGCAGCCAGGCGAGCGGCCAGACGCCGTCGGACATCCTCCAGGAATTCGTGCGCCAGCTCTGGCGCGACTGCCTCGCGCGCGTGCGCGGCGCGCTGCCGGTCGACGGCGACGCGGATGTCATCGCGCGGCGGCTGAAGATTTCAATGGACCTGAAGCGGCTGCCGCAAGTGAAGTGGCACGCCGTCAAGGAGATGGTCAGGGATTTCATCAAAGGAGACACCTAATGGACCTCAAGGAAGCAACGAACCGCATCGCCGCCCAGAAGGAGCTGGTGGCGAAAATCCGTGACGAAGTGGGCCGCGTGATCGTCGGCCAGGAGAAGCTGATCGACCGCCTCGTGCTGGCGCTCGTGACCGACGGGCACATCCTGCTGGAGGGCGTGCCGGGCCTCGCCAAGACGCTCGCGTGCAACACGCTCGCGAAGGTGCTGGGGCTGGAGTTCCGGCGCATCTCGTTCACGCCGGACCTGCTGCCGGCCGACGTCGTCGGCACGCTCGTCTATTCGCCCAAGACGGGCGAGTTCACGCCGAAGAAGGGGCCCGTGTTCACGAACCTGCTCCTCGCCGACGAGATCAACCGCGCGCCCGCGAAGGTGCAGTCGGCGCTGCTGGAATCGATGCAGGAGCGTCAGGTGACGATCGGCGACGAGACGTATCCGCTGCCGCGCCCGTTCCTCGTGCTGGCGACGCAGAACCCGCTGGAGCAGGAGGGGACGTACCCGCTCCCCGAGGCGCAGGTGGACCGCTTCATGTTCAAGTGCCTCGTCGAGACGCCGACGAAGGCGGACGAGCGGCGCATCATGCAGCGCTTCGCGGAGGCGGGCGAGAAGCCGACGGCGGCGACGGTCTGCACGCCGGACGACATCGCGACGCTGCGCGAGACGCTGAAGGAGGTCTACTGCGACGAGAAGGTGGGCGACTACATCCTCGACATCGTCTTCAAGACGCGCGAGCCGAATGCGCACATCCAGAACGGCGCGAGTCCGCGCGCGACGCTCGCGCTGAACCTCGCCGCGCGCGGCAATGCGCTGTTGAAGGGGCGCGCGTACGCGACGCCGCAGGACGTGAAGGAAGTCGTGCACGACGTGCTGCGCCACCGCATCCTCCTGACGTACGAGGCCGAGGCGGAGAATCTGACGAGCGACGTCATCATCGACAAGATCCTGGACGAAGTGCCGGTACCGTGAAGAGTTGAGAGTTGAGAATGGAGAGTTGAGAGTTGGGAGGGGAAGGTTGAGAAAGGAGAGAGGAGAGGGCTGAATGGAGCGGCGCAAGACAGACGTCCAGGAGCTGATGGCGAAGGTGGGGAAGATCCGCATCCTCACCAACAAGCTGATCGACGACCAGCTCAGCGGCGACTACCATTCGACGTTCAAGGGCCAGGGCGTCGAGTTCGACGAGGTGCGCCCCTATGCGGTCGGCGACGACGTGCGCACGATCGACTGGAACGTGACCGCCCGCACGGGCGCGCCCTACATCAAGCGCTACAGCGAGGAGCGCGAGCTGACGGTGCTCTTCATGGTCGACGTGTCGGGCTCGCAGAGCTACGGCTCGCGCGGCCGCACCAAGGCGGAGCTCGCGGCGGAGGTGACGGCGCTTCTGGCGCTGACGGCGATCCGCAACCAGGACAAGGTGGGGCTCGTCCTCTTCTCCGACCGGATCGTCAAGTACATCCCGCCGCGCAAGGGGCGCGATTCGGTGATGCGGCTGGCGCGCGAGGTGCTGGCGGCGGGCGAGGACGCGGAGGGCGGCACTGACATTCCCGCCGCGCTCCGGTTCCTCAACCAGGTGCAGAAGCGGCGGGCCGTCGTCTTCCTCGTCTCGGACTTCCTGCAGCAGGGCGGCGACGACGCGTTTGCGCGGCTCCTGCGCGCGACGGCGCGCCACCACGACCTCGTCTGCGTGACGGTCGCCGATCCGGCGGAGCGCGCGCTGCCGGACGTGGGGCTCGTCGAGCTGGAGGATCCCGAGACGGGCGAGCTCGTGCTCGTCGACACGTCCAGCGCGAAGCTGCGGCGCGCGTTCGCGGCGGCGGCGGACGAGGCGGAGGCGACGGCGCGGCGGTTCTTCGCCAAGACGGGCATCGACACGCTGCACCTGGCGACCGACCGCCCGTACATCGACGACGTGCGCGCGCTTTTCAAGCGCCGCGCCCGCAAGCGGTAAAAGGCGCAGGTCGCGGAAGGCTCGGTTATGGCACTGAACAGGATGACAGGCAGAGGAGGGCGAGGCTAGAATGTCCCTATTGCTGATTGCGGCGACGCTCCTGACGATGCAGAAAGGCGGCATCGACTTCAGGCTGGAGTCGGAGACGACGGGGATCGACCCCGCGCGCAGCGTGTTCGTGACGCTGACCTTGACGACGCCGAAGGGCGCGGCCGTCGCGCCGCCCGACCTGCGCGCGCGCGTGCAGGGCTTCTCGCTCGCCGAGGAGTTCGCGGAGGAGCCCGTCGTCGCGAAGGACGGCGCGGTGACGCAGGTCGTCAACTGGAAGCTCGTTCCCGAGCCGTGCGCGCGCGTCTACCGCATCGCGCCGCTCGTCGTCGGCGACTTCTACACCGGCGCCGTCTACTTCGATCCGCCGCCCGCGCGCGAGGCGGTGACGGGCGGCATCGAGACCGACCCGAAGAAGGACCTGCCGCCCCTGAGCCTGAAGCTCGTCGGCTTCGTCGCGCTCGCGCTCCTCGTCGCGGCGCTCGTCGTCGCGGGGCTCGTCGCCCTCGCGCGTTTCCTCGTCCGCCGCGTGAAGGAGCACCGCATGAGCCCGATCGAGCGCGCCTGGGCGGAGCTCGACCGGCTCATCCGGAAGGGGCTCCCCGGGCGCGGGAAATACAAGGACTTCTACGTGGAGCTGACGATGGTCGTGCGCCGCTACGTCCAGCGCAAGTACGGCATTCGGGCGCCGCACCTGACGACCGAGGAATTCCTGCGCGAATTCCGCTCCGACGACCTGCGCGCGTTCCTCGAGTCCGCCGACATGGTCAAGTTCGCGGGCGTCGAGGCGACGCCGGAGATGGCGGACGAGGCGACGGCCGCCGCGCGCACGTACCTGACGGGCGACAGCCAGGCGGCCGCCGGAAAGGAGGTGCGCGCATGACGCTCGCGCATCCCTGGCTGCTCCTCTTCGCGCTGCCGCTCGCCTTCGCCGCGTGGCGGCTCCTGCGGCGCGCGCGCCGTTCGGGGGCGATCCGCTTTTCGGCGATTGCGCGCCTGCCGGCGAAGACGGCGGGCTGGCGCGCGCGCGTGGCCGCGCTCACGCCGTATCTCCTCCTGGCGGGGCTCGCACTCCTCGTCGTGGCGGCCGCGCGCCCGCGCACGCCGCTCGCGCACGAGAAGCGCAGCGTCGACGCCATCGCCATCGCGATGACGGTGGACGTGTCGGGTTCGATGGAGGCGCTGGACCTCACGCCCGTGGGCGAGAAGTTTTCGCTCGAGACGACGCGCCTCGCCGTCGTCAAGAAGCTCTTTGCGGAATTCGTCGAGAAGCGGCCCGACGACCTGATCGGCCTCGTCACCTTCGGCGGCTACGCCGCGACGCGCGCGCCGCTGACGGCCGATCACGCCGCGCTCCTGAACGTCCTCAAGGGCGTGGAGATTCCCTCCATCGCCGTCGACGCGCAGGGGCGCGCCATCGCCCGCGACGAGCAGATGACGGCCATCGGCGACGGCCTTGCGACGGCGCTCCTGCGCCTGAAGGACGCGCAGCCGAAGTCGAAGATCGTCATTCTCCTGTCGGACGGCGTCTCGAACACGGGCGCGGTCGAGCCGGACGAGGCGGCGGCGAGCGCGGCGAAGCTCGGCATCAAGGTCTATGCGATCGGCATCGGCACGAAGGCGCGCCGCACGCCGATCTTCGGCACCGACTTCTTCGGGCGGCGCGTCGTGCAGTACGCCGACATGACGTTCGACGAGCAGCAGCTGAAGTCGATCGCCGAAAAGACGGGCGGCCGCTACTTCGCCGTCAACGACCGCGCCGCGCTCGAAGCCGCGCTCGAAGAGATCGACCAGCTGGAGAAGACGCAGCTGGAGGCCGACGCGTGGGACCGCTGGGACGAGCACTTCGCGTCCTTCCTGCTCGCGGGCGCGCTGCTCGTGCTTGTCGCGGTCTCGCTGTCGATGGCCGCCGCGCGCCGGGTCTAGCGGCTGGACGGGGAATGTGCTATACTATCCGCATGACATGTCAGGTGACAGTTGACGGCGTTCTGCCGCGCGGGACGGGGCTGACGAAAGCCGACATCCGCCGCGCGGCCGCGTTTTTCGCCGCACGTTCGTCGGCGCGCTGCGGCCGGCCGTTCTGCGCCGTCACCGTCATTCTCCAGGACGACGCGTTCTCCGCCGAGACGCACCGCGCGATCAACGGCGCGGACGGGCCGACCGACGTGACGACGCAGGGCTACGACGCGCTGCCGGGCGAACCGGCCGGCGTCTACGGCGAACTGTACGTCAACGCCGTGCGCGCGCGCACCGCCGCGCCGAAGCGCGCGGGCTGGTCGGCGGCGAAGGAACTGCTCCTCTACGTCGCGCACGGGATGGATCACCTGTCGGGCGCGGACGACTTTTCGCCGCGCGACTACGCGCGCATGCGCAGAAGGGAATTGAAATGGCTCCACGAATTCTGTGCGCGTTCCTAGCCGCCGCGTGCGCGTTCGCCGGCTTCGGCGGAACGGACGCGGACTTTGACTTCGACCGCCGGTACGCGGGCGCGGCGGGCGCGCTCGTCCTGCCGCAGGGCGGCGGCGACCTGCGGCGGCGCGGCGGCGGCGCGCTGCGCGCCGGCTATTACTTCACCGACACGGTGGCGCTCGACGGCGAAGTGGCGGTGCTGGAGAACAAGGTCGGCCTCGCGGTGCGCGGGCTCTGGCACCTCCAGGGGTTCGAGGAATTCGGCAGGCTCTTCGGCTACGAGCGGTTCGATCCGTTCGTGACGGCGGGCGCGCGCGGCTGGCTCGCGGACGGCGAGGTCGGCCCGTCCGCCGGCGTCGGCGCGCTCTACTACCTGACCGACAGCTGGGCGCTGCGGTTCGACGCCGATTTCACGCTGGGGCTGGAGCGGCGCGTCGAGACGGTCCACACGCTCGCGGTCGGCGTGCAGTATTCGTTCTGAGGAAGGAGACGATGAAAAACGGTCGGGAAGAATGGTATGACGCGGAGCGGAAGGTCGCGGTGACGATCGTCGACGTGACGGCGGCCGCGCAGGAACTGGCGCGCGGGCACCTCGCGGGGCCGACGAGCGCGCATTTCCTCGCGAAGGCGCTCGCGGCGGTGGCGCTCCTGGGCGGCGAGACGAGCGAGGAGGGCGAGACGGTCAGCCTGCAGATGAAGTGCAAGGGGCCGCTCGGCGGCTTCAACGTCGAATGCACGCGCGAAGGGACGCTGCGCGGCTACACGGAGCGCAAGGTGCTCGACGACTTCGACGGGCTCGGGACGCCCGACGTGAAGAAGGTCGTCGGCGAGCGGCAGCTGCAGGTGACGCGGTCGGTGCCGGGGCGCATCCTCTCGCAGGGGATTTCCAATTCGCTCGACGGGTATCTAGCGGGCTCGCTCCAGCGCAAGGCGTGCATCCTCCTCGACGCGGCGGTGACGGACGAGGTCGAGGTGACATATGCGCGCGGCGTGATGATCGAGGCGCTGCCGGATTCGACGGCGTCGGTGGCGGAGCTGACGGCGGCGCTCGCGGACCGCAGGGGCGCGGCGAATCTCGCGGTCGCGTCGCGGACGATCCTTTCGCGGCTGGGGCTCGCGCGCGCGGAGCTCCGGAAGACGGCGCCGCTCGCGTTCGCGTGCCGCTGCTCGCCGGAGCGCGCGGCGGCGATGCTCGGCGCGCTCAGCGCGGCGGAGCGCGCGGACCTGCCGCCGACCATTGACATCACCTGCCACATGTGCGGCAGGACATGGAGCGTGAAGACGAAATGAAAAGAAGAGTCCAGGTTGAAATCGATCTCGCGGCGCTCGTGCGCAACTACGCGCGGATCTGCGCGCGCGTCGCGCCGCTGAAGGTGCTGTGCGTCCTCAAGGCGAACGCGTACGGGCTGGGCGTCGAGCGCTACGCGCAGGCGCTCTTCGCGGCGGGCTGCCGCGAATTCGGCGTCGCCGAGCCACACGAGGCGAGGGAGCTCTTGCGCGTCTTCCGCGGCGAGCGGCCGTCCGTGCAGATCCTCTCCAGCATCCTGCCCGACGAGATCGCGCCGATGGTCCGGGCGGGCGTGACGCTGCCGGTGACGGACCTCGCGACGGCGCGGCGCATCTCGGCCGCGGCGGTCCGCGCGAAGACGACGGCGAAGGTCCACTTCAAGATCGACACGGGCATGGGGCGGCTCGGGATCCTCGCGGACGAGGCGCTCGACGTGATGCGCGCGGTGCGCGCGCTCCCGAACCTCGACTGCGAAGGGATCTTCTCGCACTGCCCGATGGCGTACGAGCCGAAGGACCCGTTCACCA
>Ga0310695_10006399_pt1 | contig 19494 bp, 21 predicted proteins | sample RumenRJG_04DNA_FD_203882 | JGI IMG/M metagenome (GOLD analysis project Ga0310695, IMG submission 203882) | Bovine rumen microbial communities from Lethbridge, Alberta, Canada - RJG_04 (v2) (version 2) | ecosystem: Host-associated > Mammals > Digestive system > Stomach > Rumen | place: Canada...
GTTTAAAACATATCTTGCCTTTGGCAAAGGTTTCTACTTCACCTTTAAATCCCATTGAGCAATATACCCAACACATAAAAAATGAACCTCTAAAGTCAGTTTTGGTTTGAAACTGCAAATCAAGGAAATCTTCATAAGTGAGATTCTCCCCGCCTACAATGCCTTTAGAAAGTTCCTTATCAAAGAAAATAATGCCTAAATCAGGTATCTGAAATGACTCCTTTGTACCATAATGGGCATTGATTAAATTATAAATTTCTTCGTTGCTTTTATATTTATTAAGCAACTCTTGTTTAGTTTTCATGTAACTCCTCCATTAATAAGTGCCACATCCTGTGTGGCCTGACATGTTAACGAGGATTAACAAGCTTATTTTACACCAATAAAAAAATCCCTGCTACTAGGATTTCTCCGTTCACAGGGATAATTTATTCTTTTTTTGTAATTTGCTTGAAAATTTGATTTGCTCCAGTAGCAGTTAATCCACTGGCACCACCAATCACCATAGCAATTACTACATTGCTTGCAGGGATAATTGTAGGAATGAAATAGAAACATAAAACCCCGGCGATTACTCCAATAACCAGAGCAATCAAAGGAATGAATCTATAGAACTTTTCATTCTCCCCTACGCATTTCTTGATGATTTCGATGATGACATAAACAGCAGTCGCAATAGCTGGAACGCTAATTAAATTTAAATATTCCATTTGGTTCTCCTTAATAAACGGTAACGGTATCAGTTAATGAATAAGCTGTAGAAGGTGCGTTATACCAATAGTTAGCATTTGTGCCTTGGAGATTGGCAATTTTCCTATACCCTGCTGCTGGGTTGATATAAAAATGAAGGCCCATACAACCATTATGTGTTCCATCACTAAAGCATACTTTCCCATCGTTGATGTCGTTATCTCTAAAGAAATTAAATAACTCATCGGTGTTAGTAATTGCAGTTTGATTCTTAGAATAAAAGATAATCTTTGTGATATAGGTTGTTGAGCTATTTTGGTAGTACCAAGTTTGAGCTGGAACTGCTATTTCGTGCCTATAAATTGCAGAACTGATTCTTTTGAAAGTTTCACTCCAAGTACCATCGGATGTGTTGATAGTCAAAACATAATAACCGCCCTCTCCAGTTACTGAATTGAGGATGAGCTTTGACTGCCCTGTGTAGTTATTCGTTGGATAATAATATCTAAATCCCTCAGAAGAACCGCCACCATAGTAAATCTTCACATAGGATTCGCATTTTTTAAGAGCAGTTATTTCATCGGTAGTAAAAGTACCACCAACTTTGAAGATTTCAGTTAATGGTTGTCCTGGAATAGTGACATCGCCACTTCCCAAGATAGTCATGCCATTAACAGTTCTAATATTAGTGCCACTTACTAATGTTGCTTGTTTTCCAGCTACATCAGTTTGAAGTTGAGCGATAGCATCGGCATTTGCCTTACCCTTATTACCAGCATAAGCAGTTGTTGATGTTTCGCCTAAGCCAAGAGACTTAGAAACTTCTAACAAGTTAGAACCGCTCCACTTGAAGATGTTATTATCGCTTTTGCCCACATAGAGTTTACCTTCAACAGGAGTAATGGTTGTGACTCCTGCTTGGGTTCCATTTGTGTTGACTAAGAATTTTCTATAGTAGGTTTCGCCACATATGGCTTTAGTTGCAGCGCACCACACAATAGTGCCATTATCGGTCGCTAGAGTTTGATCCATGAAAGTCGCACCACTAACTTGTTTAGAAAACTCCATGACTTCATCAAATTCAGAAGGGATTAATTCCGATTTAATGAGATTATTCCTTAACAAGGAATTATGCAAATTATCGACATAATCTTTTCTGGTGACGTGTTGAGCTTCAGTTGGTTGAACATCACAGTTCGCTCCAGCTTTTAAAGTCACTATTCTTTCCGCGTTAATCCAATCCTTATAAACATGAAGGATGGTGTTATGTTGGTCGGTGTTATCAGTGATATTTAAGTGTTGATTGAATCTTAGTTCATTGCCACCAGCGTAGATTAACCCATCGACATTTAAAGCTGATTTACAAGTAAATGTCTTTTTAGCCAAAATGTCATTAGCATAAATTTCTAATACATTGTTATGTTGATTGGTATTATCAGTGAAATAAACATGGTCATTGAATCTAAATTCGCCATAATTCGTATACATCAAAGCATCAAAATTAATGGCAGAAGTAAATGTTTTAATGCCACCTACTCTTTCATCACCAGTTTTATGCACTGCAGAGTTGTTGACGTCATTTAGTTGGGCTGAACTGGCAAAGCCAGTATGTCCTGAATGAGTATAGTCAAGATTCTCTAATCGAGCATGGTCTTTTACTATCGTTAAGGTAATAGCACAGTCAACAATGATTGATGGATTAACAATGATTTCGATATCTGTAACCATTATTCCACCACCACCTTATTGTTCTTAAGAAGAGTGGTAACATTGGTCGCGTTAAACTTAACTAAAATGCTATAAACACCTTCTTTGAATTTTGCACTAATCTCATCTGTGATATTAATTGTTGGTGAAGCCGTTCCAGTTGATTCAAACTCATGCACCAAATTAGCGTTATAATCAAAAAACTTGATGTTAATTTTGTCGCTTGGATTGATTGAGATTGGATTTCCACCACCATCTCTTAAAGTGAAGTTGAATGTTAAAGAGAATGTATCGCCGGCATACCACCTTAAGGTGCCATCGGTTTCCATTCTTGGAGATTGTTTTGCAGGATTCATTTGTGAGCCTCCTTATTTAAATGATTTTCTATTGAAGAGATAGCTTCGGTTACTGGTCCATCACATCCTTGCTCTTTTAAACCTTTAAGGCATGCAAGAACGCCTGTGGTCATAACCTTTTGCTCTTCTTTTATAGATTTGATATCTTCATCTTGTTTGTTTTGTCTAAGGACCCACTTATGGATGGTTGTAAAACAAGCGATGATAGTTCCTAAAGCTGTTATCACTGATGCGATAACGATGATAATGTCTGCGATTTCGTTCATTTCTTTTCCTCCTTGAGTTCTTGAACTTCTTTTCTTAAGGATTGAATCTCCTTAACGCATAAAGCGATTATTTCTTCATAACGAAGTCCCCATACAGTTTCTGGATTATTTTTATCTCCAAAGGCACAGCAGAGACCGTATTCATCGCTACTAATTCCGGCTTTTTCTAAAGCATCAAGGACTTCTTGAACGATAAAGCCAGTATGGGTTCTTCCACTCTTTCCATCATTAAATTTGAAGGAGCGGGGTTGAAGATTAGAAAAAAGAACCGAATATCTATCATCCAGTTCTTCAATTGTATTTTTAGTTTTAATATCTGAGGTACTTATCCAGTTGTTACCGTTTGTTTTCCAAGTACCCTGAATATCGACGTATTGTTGATAACATTCAATATCGCCTACTTCTGTGCTACCGTAATAGAAGGTCATTTGGTCTTGGTCTAATTTGGTGTGATAACTATTGTTATATTCACTACCAAACCTTAGCGTGCCAGCATACCAAACACCTGCTAAACATGGATATTTTAAGGTGCTAACTTGTAAGTTTGTTAAGCAATTACCTCCAGCAACTGAATCACCAAAGTATAATTTTTCATCAACAATCCATTTACCTTTTAATTGCCCATATTGCTTATTGTCTTCCAACAAAGCTGAAATTGCCGAGTTTTTGCCTCTGTCCCTATCACCAATCCAAAATTCACTGGATAGGTAGTTTGGATACATAGAACTTCCCCAATAACAATATGCCCTATCTGCATGACGGCTATCGTAACTTAACTCGATGATGTCACCCCTAGCGGTTAAATGAAGTTGCACTGCATCATAGGTTTCATAGGTTGGATCTTCGATTTGTCTAAGAGCAACGTGAAGTCCAGCAAGCATATGACTTGCCAAGAAACTATAGTCATATGAAATGCCAAAAGCCATGTCTCCATATTTATCGTTGTAATGGTCTTCTCTTCCTTTCGGAACCATGATGGTTCCAATTGGAGTGATATATCCTTCTGCATCAATATTGTAGGTAGGATGTCCATATGCATTATAAGTTCTAACTTCCATTTCTGATTGAATACCATCTCCACCGACTCTAGTAACACAATCGTATGCGGCTCCACCCCATCTATCCCCAACAGTGACTTCGCCTTCCATCCATAAATTACCGTAGATATTACATGTATCACCTATGGTGACATTAGAGAATGTTCCGCTTGTTGCATTTATTTCGCCAGTAAGATTAAGAACGCCGGTTTCTAGGTTCCAATAAGAATCTCCTGACAATGCTTGTATTGTTCCTGCTTTTAAGATTCCAGCTGTTAAAGTTCCAGTATCAATAAAATCAGCAACAATATGTCCATCGCTTGTGATAGCAGTTGTATATGGTCCGTTATATCCATTAGGAGAATAGCCTAGACCATTGATGTTCCATCTCCATACTTTAGTGGCATCCTCAATATCGTAATCATCCATCACCAACAATTCATATGGCCTAGATTGATTGTCCATATCAATACGAACGCATCCACCATTGGCACCAGTGATTTGACTTGTGGCATGGTTAATTGCCTGTTCAACATAAGAAGGAACTTCAGTCATGGCTTGACTTGTCGCATCAGCTTCTTGTTTGGTGCTGGTAGTTGTGTCTACTAGTGATGCTTTAACAGCACCAAGAGTCACTGATTTGAATTTTTCTTTTAGAACATCATAGACAACTTTGACAATTTTGGTCTTAATATCGATTCCTAAATCTGGATATTTTACTGTGACGGTATCACATAAATTCACTGTTTCATGGAGATTGGAATAACCAAATTGTCCTCTTAGCTGTTCAAAAGAAAGAGTAATGTTAGGTATTTCAATTCCTAGAGGATTTGCCAATATGAAATCATTAGCAACTTGTCTAAGGTTTGCTTCAGTTGGTTCTAACTTTCCTTCGCCACTCCCAAACATTGATGAGAAGTCTTTAATAAGCACTTTCTTTTCTTGAAGGGTTGTTACAAAAGGTAGAGTCTTTTCCGTTAATTGAAGGTAGTAAATATTCTCACCTTCCGTCACCTTTGCATAAGGGCATAAATCAGAATAGATTCCACTAAGGTCAGAGTTATGTTCTAACTTTGTTAGATTCTTGCCATATAAGATTGTGATGCCATTATCACTACCCCTATTAGCGAGATATCTAACAGTGAAGTTATCCCATAAGAATTCGCCTTTAAATGTTGTGGCTATTGATTCTTTATCGCCACCAAGTACACTTCTGAAGGTTCTAGGGTTTTCCACCACTAAAGAGCCAACATCACTAATATCGCTTAAGAAAGCAAATGGAACATATCTATCCGTTTTGTTTTCTCTAATATAATTCATGATTTGTGATGGATTTGATCCACCAACGGTGCATGGAAATACTACTACACCAGACAAATCATAAGAGATGTGTTGAGCGTAAACTGTGACAATTCCACTAATAGGAACGGTGATACGATAAATTCTGAATGTTTGAATGGATTTATTGTCATTAACTTGCACTCGAAGAAGTCTTTCTTTAGTGATTTCGTTAATCATTCGTCCATTGGTTGGATATTTAAGAACTAATTCGTAGGCACCATTTCTTTCTTCGGTTACTTCACATGAAGAGGTTTCTGCTAACGGACCAATACCAAAGGTATTAAATGTCGATTCATTATGTTCGTATAAAATCGGTATCATAGCATGCACCACCTACACGTAATAAAGAAAATAATCTGAGTACGCCAAGGATCGTCTCGCTCAAAAGTGATTGTATTTAGTCCAGGCTCTAAAATCGGAAACCCATCACCACTTACACATTCGTTCATTAAATCAGTTTCAAAGTAGCAAGTCATAAGTTCGCTATCGATATCAATAGCACCAATGAATGGTTCAACTCTCCATATTTTGGTTCCTTTAGAATTTGAAATAGAAAAGCGAAACCAATCGCACGCATCACCACGTAATCTAATTAGCGGCTTTGCAGGAAATGGATAGGGGTTGTAAACAGTCATGCCACTTTCCAAATCTATCTCTTCCATTGAGCTAATAAGATATTTGAATGGGTGGCAAGAAAACTGAATCGTAAAGGTTCCTATTTTGTTTGCAGTGTCACTTATATCTAATTTGCTATTAAAAATAGCATAACGCATAAAATCTGGCTCATAAGAATCGGTTAATTCGTGATAAGAATCAACGTCCTCGTAGAGCCATTTTTTAATGTTTCTTAATTTGGTTGATAATTCCGTTATTGATTTAGCAGGGACAAAGCAAGTATAAGAAACAATCGCGTTGTTAAATCGTTTATTTGAGTTAACTAAGTCACCATTTCTTCCAGGAACGGAAACTAAACTCATATCGTATTTTGGAACTGAGAAGATATTTTTATCTTTGATACGGATGCCAAGTTCTAAAGAGGACTGGCCGTTAAATACAAAATAATTAGTCATTAATAAGCCACTCCTTTCCTTACAACAAAGGCATTAGCAGTTGATAAGATTTCTTCAGTTAAAGCTTCAATATCATCGGATGAATAGTTGTTGAAGTTTTCAATGCTTAAATGAACGGTGACTCCACTAGAACCACCACTAGAACTTACTCCAGTTGAAACTGGGGTTGATGGAACTACATCAGGGACACTGGTGTTGATGTTATAGTCGGTTGGGACTTTAGCAACATCAGTGCTAATGTCCTGGAATTCATCCAATAAATCCTTCTTAATGAACTCTGCATCCTTGATGACTTGTTTACCAGTAACTTCAATTCCCTGTCCTAAACCTTCCATCATCATGTCACCTAAGAACTTAAATTTCTTAGATGGAGAATGAATGCCAAAGAATGAGCAAATGCCATCCCAGAGATTTCTTGCCCAGTTAGATACTTTATCCCAAATCCAACTAGCTAAAGATTGGATGCCTTCCCATAATCCCCTAACGAGATTCTTACCAACATCCACTATCTGACCAAAGCCACTCATCAAGCCATTAACAATACTTGTTATGATTTGAGGTAGATTTTTAACTATCTCAATAATGACTTGTGGAAGTTTCTCGATTAAGGACATGAAAAGTTTCACACCAGTTTCGATGAACTTAGGGATATTACTTACTAAAGTGTTGATGATTGATGTGATGATTTGAGGAAGAGCGTTCACCAACATCTCAATGATGGTCGGAATGTTCTCGATGATGGAAAACACGATTTTAATCACGCATTCGAGGATCATCGGAATAAATTCTAAAATTCCATCAATTATCGATTGAATGATTTCAGGTAATGCCTCAATAATCGCTTGAATAATGTCAGGAAGAGCATCAACTATTCCATCCACTATTTCAATCACTGCATCAATAATCATCGGAATTGCTTCTAGGATGAAGTTAATGATTCCTTTTATCACATCAGGCAAAGCCTGTATAAGAATTGGTAAAGCATCAAGGATTCCTTTTGCGAGTCCTTTAATAACCGTTAGAACCGCCTCAAGAATCTTAGGCAAATTAGCGAGAATTGTTTTAACAACATTCACTATCGCTTGAACTATAGTTGGTAGGATTTTTGGTAGAGAGTTGCCTAGTGTAGTAACAATCATGTTAACTGCACCAATAACAGCTTCAATAATCATCGGAAGATTATCCAAAATCCCATTTACTAAAGCGAAGACAAGTTTAGTTGCTCCTTCTGTAATTTTAGGAAGAGCAGAGATTAAAGCATTTAATATTTCAAAGACAATCTGAACTGCACTATCAACAATGACATCGATGTTATCAGTGATTGCTTTTCCTACGGAAATAATGACAGTTTTAATGAGGTCAAGAATCGTTGGGACATATTTCATGACCACATTTAATGCTTTAGGTAGCACATTAGCGATAACATCACCAACTTTATTTAAATCACCATTAGCTTCTTGAATTCCTCTAGTGAATTCCCCTAATAGCGAGGTTCCTTCAGTTGCTAAATCAGTAAGTAAAGGAAGAAGAATGGTTCCTAGAGCATTTTTAGCAGCGGTTACTCCATTATTTAGATATTGAAGTTGGTCATCAAAAGCACCATAGGCTTGTAAGAGTTCATCACTTAAAACATAGCCAGCTTGATGGGCTTGTTCTCCTAACTCTTTCATCTTGTCTGCCCCTGCCTCTATAAGAGGGTTTAACTCTTGGGCAGATTTTCCTAAAAGAGTCATTGCTAAAGCATCACGTTCAGTTTCGTTTTCAACGTTGCCTAAAGCTTCAATTAACTCCCAGTAGACTTCTTCACTATCTCTTAAAGAACCATCAGCGTTAGTAACGGAAATTCCTAATCTTGCATAAGCATCAGCATAAGTAGCACTACCATTTGCAGCGTTTTTCATCGCCATGATGTTCTTTTTCATGGAGCCAGTTAATGTGTCCACTGAAACATCTACGAGTTCAGCCGCATACATGTACTCTTGTAACTTATCGGTAGCAATGCCTGTAACAGTTGATTGAGTTAAAACATTATCAGCATAGGCCGCTCCCTCTTTTGTCATATCGATGAGGGCTTTACCAGCTTTAATCGCAGCTGCGGCCACTGCAGCAAAGGCAACAGCAATCGCGGCACCTACTGCTTTACAAACTGTACCTAACGCTTCAAATTTAGATTCACTCTCTTCAGCATCTTTGCCGGCATCTTTGATTTCATCACCAAATTTGTCGGCATCTTTAGATGTATCAACAAGTTCATCACCCATTTCATCGATGGCTTTGGTGTTTTCTTCCACCTCTTTTTCCATCTTATTGAGTTCTGCCTGAGCGTTATTTAACTTGATTTGCCATGCCTTAGTTCTAGCGTCGTTTTCACCGAATGATTTCGATGCATTATCTAATGCTTGCTTTAACACAGCAATTTTATCTTTTTGTGCGTCGATAGATTTCTGGAGAACTTGGTTTCTAGCGGTTAAGGCCTCCACAGATTTATCGTTTTTATCAAATTGGGAGGACACTAGATTCATCTCAGAACCAAGAACCTTAAATGACTGTTCTATTTCTTTGAGTTGGGCTTTAAATTCTTTTTCACCTTCTAGACCGATTTTTAAACCAAAGGTATCTGCCATTCTAGTATCCTCCTTTCTTTAGATTCCTATAGGAATAATGTCATCAATAAAAGTCTCTCGATACGGTTTGCTCCTTCCAGTTTCTTGGAGATGACATTCCCATAAATCGAGAGTTAAACCAAATGGCATAAACCAGTATTCCTTTTCAGAAATGTGTAAGTGTTTTAACGCAAAATAAAGTAGCCGAGTAAACATCTCATTGGTGTCTACAGGGCCACTATTTAGTTTTTTGATTCTTCACCTTTTACTTCGCGATTAGTACCTTTAACCAAACAATCCATAATGGCTTCGGTATAAGTTGCTAAATCAGCAGGAGAAGTTAAAACTTCCACATCTTCTTCTTTTAGAAGTTCTTTGCTTTCACCATTTTCTAAGTTGGAGCGAAGAATTGCTTGATTAGCTAATAAAACAATGAGCCAAATAACTAAGTCGAGTTGTTCTGCGACATTATTAGCTTCAGCGAGTTTATTGCCAATTTTGTCTAAACCACCAAACTTGTTATTGAGTTCTTTAGTGGCTTTATTAGTAAGAATGAGTTCATACTCTTTTTTACCGATTTTGATTTTGCTTGTTCTTTCGTTTTCCATGTTTTATCCCTCCTATAAATTTGGATAATCAGGTTCGTAAACTGCTGTATACCACGCGTTAATAACTGTGGAATTGGTACCATCTTCAGTGATTTCCGCTTTCCATGGGTGCTTACTTCTGCCATCAACTTTATTTCTTTGGAAGATTGTTCCTTCAATTGTTGGTGTTGAGAAAGTAATAGAATCACCCTTAGTTGCTAACGATGTGCCAGGGATAGCAAATTGTACTCTATAAAGCCAGAAATAACGGTATTTGCCATTTGCTTTTTTGGCTCTAAAACCAATCGCTACATAAGTAGGATTATCTTCACCTCTAGAAATGAGGACTCCATTTTCATCAACTTCAGCACCGATTAAAGCTGCCACTGCCGATGGTTTGAAGTCATCAATATTTAAAGATAAAGTTCCAGATTTGAACTCTTTCACAGATTCAGCTTGTCCATCATCTGCGTAGAGAATCGCTTCGTTAAGTTCAACGGATAATTCTGCAGAGATAGCCTTCGCTAATTGCACAGGAGTTCCATAGGTTTCGTTCCCATTAGAATCTTCAGTAATAGGAGCGTAGTAAAGTTTGTCTAAACCAATAGTTGCCATAGTGTTAAATTTCCTCCTCTATGTCATATTGCTTGGCTACATCTATCGTGTACTGGTGGTAGCCACTACCAGTTTCATAACCGTTGTATCTACGGTCAGTGATATAAAAATCACCACCCAACAATCGAGTGATGACTTTGTTTTTAAGTTTGATGTAATTAGTTTTTGTGAATATGCTTATTCGAACTTCTTGATAGTCAAGTTGTGGGTAGTTATCAGCATTAAATGGGAATGAATCATTAAGAGGAACGAGCACCACATATGCGTTAGGAGCTTTTCCACTAAAGATACCAGTTTCAACTGGAACATCAATAGATTCACAAAGTGAAGTTAATTCTTTAAGAATGTTCATTTCTTCATTTCCTCCTCTATTACTTGTTTCATTCTTTCGAGAGCTTGGTTGCCTACTTGCCTTTTGGCAGGAGCTAAGAATGGTTTAGCTGGTTGACCGTGTTTTCCATATTCGAGAATGTTAGCCACTCCAGCATTTGAAGAACCATCATCACGATATTCATCAAAACCAATCTTGATATTGTAGTTACCATTGCGATCCACTAACACTTTTGATAATCCTAACGAAGAAACCAGCTGTCCAGTAGACCTAGACTCACCTTTTAGGTTTTTACCAATGACTCCGATAAGATTGACTCTAACTCTAGCAAGGATTATCTCCCCACCTTCAGTTAAAGCCCTTTTAGCGACTTCATCAGTTCTATCTCCTAAAGTGGATAGTTTCTTTAGAAAATCATCAGGAAGTTTAATATTAACCTTTGCCATTGCTACTCCTATGGACTCTCGCTAACACTTCGAGATACATACCTCGACCTTTGATGTTTTCAACCGATAAAATGTCGTATTGCTCATCTTCATAAACAATGAACATTTCTTCAGTAATTTTTACTCCAGGAATGACACGGAATCTAAAAAGGTCAGTCGCTTCAGAAAAAGAAGCTAAGTTAGCCCATCTTTCACTTCCGTGCCTGCCTTCCTTATAACATCTGATATTCGCGATTAATTCTTTCACTTCAGTAGTGAAACCTTCATCATCTTTAGAAGATACAAGTTTGATGATTTTCGCCTTTTTATTCATGGAACCTAACATAGCTAAACCTTCCAATTCCTATCTAAGCGAAGAAGCATGTTCACGGTCTTCCAAGTTTGTTCTGATGCCGTAGCTGAACTAGCAAAGAACCCGCCACTAGCACCATCTCTACTTTCATAGAAATATGATGAGAGCATGATGATTCCTTGCTTAGTGGTTTCACCCATTGGATTGTTTTGGTAATAATGCTCTTCTAAATGTTGATAACTTTCTGCATATTCGATGGCGGCGGTAATGAAAGAGAGGATTAACGCATCGTCATCATCAAAGCTAATAATTAAATTCTCTTTAACACGAGATAATAAATCATTCGCAGTCATTACCGCTCACCTCCACTAATTGTTTTCAGTTGGTGTTTCAACTGGATTCTCAGCAGGAGTTTCTGGATCAGCTTCCATTAAACCTGCTGCTTTTAATTTTGCTAATAAAGCATTGAAATCTGTCTTTAATGTAGCAACTGATGTCGCTTCACTATCAGCTTGATTCTCAGCTTTTGGTAAGATTTGTGGTTCAGGGGAAGGGAGTCCTTCAGCGGAGCCCCCTTCTTCAATCACTAACTTACCACCATTTTTGATGACAATTTCGCCACCAATTACAGTTTTTTCTCCACCTTGTTCGGTGTAATTTTTAGTGTTGTAACCCATAATCTACCTCACTAGGCTGCTTTTTGTACTAAGACTTTGACAGCTTCTCTTAGGATTAATTTGCCATCGACACGTTGTGTGGCCATGAAGCCAGTTTGGTCAGTTGTGGCATATAATTCGGAGAGTTTCTTGAAGGTTCTACCTTGTCTATCAGCAACCCAGTAGTAACTTAAGTCACCGAAGATAACGGTTCTTGCACCAGTGGCGATGCTTGGCATATAGGCAGAAGTATAAACTGGTCTACCTAAGATGGTGTCAGGTGTACCTTCTGTTAAGGCTGGTTGCCATAAGTAGTTACCATTACCATCTTTGAGTTTTCTAATCGCTTTTACTGTGGAATCGTTGAGAACCCAAACAGCTCTCTTACGATATGGAGCTTTTAAGGAATAGAAGAGGTCGATGATTTCATCAGCGGTAATCTTATCGACTGCATCGGCTGTGACACCAGTTTCAGCACCATAAGTTGCATCTAAGATACCAGTTGGCTTACCAGTACCATTGCCGTTGAAGAATGCATCTTCTTCTTTTGCACCACATCTACGACCGAATTCTTTAGAAATGTAAGCTTCTAAGTTGAAAACGGAATCGTTGAGTAGTTCGTTAGAAACTTTGATTAATGTGCCTAATTTATAAGCACCGATGGAGACTTGACCGAAGGAATCATCAGATTCAGGGATTAAGCCTTCTTCATCAACCCAAGAAGCACTACCTTTAGAGGCAACAACTGGGATTTTTCTATCGCCACTAGAAGTTTTGATAACTGTAGCGAGTTTTCTGAAGATGTTTTCTTCTTCGAGGGATTCGATTAAAGTCTTTTCAAATTCATCAGGGACTAAGTAGCCGCCTTCAGAATCAGTACCGACTTGAAGAGCATCTTGAATGTCTGGACGAATGGTTTTGCTACGCATTGCATTCCAGAATGATTTCTTGTAGTTCTTAGAACCACGACCAGGTTTGTCTTCTTCATCACCATTAACAGGTTTAGTGACGATTGGAGTATTAACTGGTTTGTTGAGTTCGTTTTCGATAGCATCTTTTCTATCTAAACGGTTAATTTCTCTGGTTAAGGAATCAAATTCCTTCTCCATGTCAGCGTATTTAGCATCATCTTCTTCGCTTAATACACCGTTTGTGTTTCTGTGAGAATCAAGGAAGGAATTCATCGCATTCCAAAGATTCGCACGTTTTGTAACTAATTCTTGCTTAGTCATAAAAGTGATTTCCTCCATTAAATGAATTTTTTGATAGTTGTGAGCTTGTTTTTGAGTTCGTTAATGTTCCTGCCTGTTTTCACTTCTTTTCGTGTCTTAGAAGCGATTTTATTGACAAGTTGCATATCGAATTCTTTAGAAGCGAATGCATATGCCTCCAGCGGCGCACCCTTCGTGGAATCCTCCAAAATGCCATCAGCGAAATGAAGCTCGATTGCTTTTTTAGCGTTCATCCATGTTTCGTTCTCCATCAAATGAGAAAGAACAGCTCTTGATTGACCAGTTTTGATTTCATAGGCATTGATAATCGATTCTTTAACTTCATTTAAAATGTCGATTGCCTTTGCCATATCGTTATGGTCTCCAAAAGCCATCATGGAAGGATTGTGGATCATCATTAAAGCCGTAGGTGCCATGAGGACTTTATTACCTGCCATAGCAATGACAGAGGCTGCACTAGCAGCAATCCCATCCACCTTAACTGTGACTTCACCCTGATAATCCATAAGCATTGAGTAAATTTGACTAGCGGCGATGCAATCTCCACCAGGCGAGTTAATCCAGATTGTGATTGGACCACTACCACTAAAGAGTTCATCTTTGAACATCTTCGGAGTGATATCATCATCAAACCAAGATTCACTTGCTATGGTGCCGTCAAGTACGAGAGTTCTTTCCTCTACGCCTGACTCGTTTGTCACCTTCGTCCAATTCCAAAACTTTGTCATCGGTGTCATCCTCCTGATTATTGTTATTTGCGTAAGCACCCGCTTTATTGAGTGGGAGCATATTGCCATTTACTAAAAGTAAATCCCCACCATCTTCAGCAGGGATTAAGTCCATATTTTCTAAACTTCTAATGTCGTTTGCAGACATCCATCCGTTTTGTCTTGCTACAGCGTAGCCTTGCATTCTGCTTTGGTAATCGCCACGTAGGAGTCCTTCAACATTGAATTTAAAGAAATATTTATTTTTCTGGTCTTTACTAAGTAATGCTTTGTTTAATGATTGTTCCCAACGAATGATCCACGGATCTAATGTGTATTTCACAAATTCGAGGGATTGTTGCTCGATATTGGAGAAGCTAGACTTTTCCAAATCCCCAACCATGTGAGGTGGAACGCGGAATATTCTCGCAATTTCATTAATTTGGAACTTTCTAGTTTCTAGAAATTGAGCTTGTTCTGGAGAGATGGAAATTGGTGTATATTTCATGCCCTCTTCTAAAACTGCGACTTTACCACTATTGCTTGAACCACCAAATTGAGATAGCCACGCTTCTCTTACCTTAGTTGGATCTTTAATAGTGCCTGGGTGCTCAAGAACACCACTCGGAGCCGCACCGTTAGCAAAGAACTTACTACCAAATTCCTCAGTAGCTATTGCTAATCCGATAGCATTTTTAGCCATTGCGATTGGAGAATAACCAACCAAACCGTCAAACCCTAGTCCAGGAATATGAAGAACATCCTCTTTCCTTAAAGGAATATATCCAGCTTCTTGTGGTTTTCCTTCATCAGCAGATTTGGAATAAAGATAGAAAATCTCACCGTTTTCATCTCTTTGAACAGTCATCTTATTAGGCATGAGTGGGTATAAAGCCACCACTTCGCCTTTACCGTTACGAATAATCTGTGCGTAGGCATTTCCCCATAAAAGAAGATGAGTCATTAATGTTTCCCTAAAGATGAAACTTGTCATCTCTGGGTTTGGCTCATCATGAAGAAGGAAATAAAGTGGATTATCCGTTGCCTTCTCTTTAGAATTATTCGTTCCGTATTTGTAAAAATGTAGAGGTAATCCTGCCACTGCTTCCGATAAGATTCTCACGCAAGCATAAACAGCAGTTATTTGTAGTGACGTTCTTTCTGTTACCACTTTGCCACTAGATGAATTGCCTAGATAAAAGGCAAAAGATGAACCGATTGTTCTATCATCTACTTTTGGTACTTTCTTTCTATGAAATATGTCAAAAAATCCCATATTTTACCTCCGACTAAATGAAAAGGAGTCCTCTACTGTCATAGACAGATTCAGAACTTCCTTGATTTCTAATTGCTCTATCAAGTGCCATTACTAATGCGACAGCACCATCAATTTTTTCTATGGATTTCGCTTTATCCATTTTTATATTTCCAGCGGGATCAACGCGAACACATATGTTATCCATATTCCATGTAAGAATAGGATGTCCGTTGTGTCTTAGTTGCCTACTTAGAACCAAATTCATCAGTTCTTTTGTTGGAGGGGACATATCTTTGAATCCCTGTCCAAAAGGTATAACTGTAAAACCTAAGTTATCGAGATTTTGTGACATTTGAACAGCTCCCCAACGGTCAAATGAAATCTCTTTTATTTGGAAAATCTTCCCTAGCTCATCAATGAACTGTTCGATAAAGCCATAATGGATAACATTCCCTTCAGTAGCTTGTAAGAATCCTTGCTTTTCCCAAAGGGAATAATTGACATGGTCTTTAGCCACTCTTTGTTCCATGTTTTCTTCTGGTATCCAAAAGTACGGAAGAACATAGTAATGCTCGTCTTCTTTGGTAGGAGGAAAAACTAAAACAAATGAAGTGATATCGGTTGTACTTGATAAGTCTAATCCACCATAGCAGAGTCTTCCTTTTAGGAATTCAGGAGTAAAGTCAAATTTACAAGCATTCCACTTCTCCATCGGCATCCATCTTACTGATTGTTTCGTCCACTGATTTAGTCTTAATTGTCGGAACGTATTCTCCTCAGCTGGGTTTTGTCTAGCTGATTCACACGCAAGTTTAACTTTTTCTAAATCAACGGTGATGCCTAATGATGGGTTGGCTTTTTTCCAAACCTTAGGATCAGTCCAATCATCATCAAGTTCAGCACCATAAATAACTGGATAGAAAGTTACATCGTGTTTTCTTCCTTCGAGGATATCTTTTGCCTTTTGATGAACCTCATAGCAGATACTTTTCGTATCTGAACCAGCCGTGGTTATCAAGAAATAAAGGGGTTGTTTTCTAGCATCGCCACTACCTTTTGTCATAACATCAAATAGTTTTCTATCTGGTTGGGTATGGAGTTCATCAAAGACAACTCCATGGATATTAAATCCATGCTTGCTATATGCTTCAGCAGAAAGAACCTGGTAAAAGCTATTAGTAGGAATGAACGTGATACGCTTTGTGGATGCTTGAATTTTGCATCTTTTACTTAAAGCAGGACACATTCTTACCATATCGGCAGCAACTTCAAAAACAATAGATGCCTGTTGTCTATCAGCTGCACATCCATAGATTTCCGCTCTTTCTTCTCCATCAGCACATAGGAGAAACAATGCAATCGCGGCTGCAAGTTCTGATTTTCCTTGCTTCTTCGGAATCTCAACATAAGCCATATTGAATTGGCGATAACCACTAGGCTTAACAATTCCAAATAAGTCACGAATTATCTGCTCTTGCCAATCGATTAATTCAAACTTCTCCCCTGCCCATATACCTTTGGTATGACAAAGCTGTTCTATGAAGTTAACAGCAAAGTCGGCTTTAACTTTATCGTATCTAGAGTCTTTAGCCTTAAATTTGGTGGGAGTATATTTCTTAAGCTTTCGCATCAGTTTCTAACTCAATCACTAAATCGCTATAGGCTAATTTCTCTCCATTACGAATGCAGTAGACACCTTCACTATCGTTGGTGTTTTCCACGTATCTACGAAGGATGACTGATGCATACTTTTCATCGAGTTCCATCGTGTAGCAGATACGGTTAGTAAGTTCACAAGCCATAAGGGTGCTACCACTACCACCAAAGGTGTCGACAACAATTCCGTTTTCTTGTGAGCTGTTTTGAATTGGATAAGAAAGAAGGTCTAATGGTTTTGAAGTTGGATGATTTTCATTGCGTTTTGGCTTTTTAAAGTTCCAGATAGTTGTTTGTTTTCTATCGCTATACCAGTGATGAGTACCATTCTTTAAGAATCCATAAAGCACTGGTTCATGTTGCCATTGGTAATCAGAACGACCTAAAACTAAGGAGTCTTTCACCCAAATGCAACAACCAGCTAAATGGAATCCAGCTTCTTCAAATGCTAAACGGAACTTGGTTCCTTCGGTATCGGCATGGAAACAATAGGCACTTGCACCAGGTTCACAGTGATTTACCAAGTTGACGAATGCTCCATAGAGGAAATTAACAAAGTTATCACCTTTTAAAGCATCGTTTTTAATCTTGAGTCCTGAACTTGATTTGAAGTCCACTCCATATGGTGGATCAACAAGCACGAGATTGGCTCTTTTTCCATCCATTAAAAGATTGACGTCTTCTGGGTTAGTAGCATCGCCACAAACAAGACGGTGCCTACCAACAATCCAAACATCACCTCTTTTAACGAATGATGCTTTCTCTAAAGCTGCCGATAAATCATAGTCATCATCTTCAACTTCGACTTGAGTTTTAAATAAATCGTTGAGTTCTTTTTCATCAAAACCTGTGAGTGATAAATCGAAATCAACACCTTCTAATTCTTCTAATTCTATTTTTAATAGATTTTCATCCCAACCAGCATCTAAAGCTAATCTGTTATCAGCAATAACATATGCTTTTCTTTGAGCTGGAGTGAGATAGTTTTCTTTAATACACGGAACCTTTTCTAATCCTAATCTTTGAGCTGCGATTAAACGACAATGTCCTGCAGTCACCACATACTCGTCCGTGATTAAAATAGGATTAATAAAACCGAACTCCTTAATCGATGCCATCACTTTCGCTATTTGTTCATCGGTATGGGTACGGCTGTTATTTGCGTATGGTATAAGTTTTTTGACTTCTACGAGTTCATATTCGAGTAATTTTGGTTCCATTATCCTAGAATCCCTTTCTCTGCGAGTTTCTCAAACCCCCCAAGTCCCATAACAAAGTCTCTAGCGATTTCCACTATTTCTTCGTATGGTCTGCCATCGACATATTCATCGCCAATGGCACAGGAGATATTTACAACTTGGCCAGTTTCTTGAGCCTTTAAAAAGGCATAGATGTTAATACTAACATCTCCTTTGCTTAAATCCTTACCGTGGATGCCCCCACCAGTAACGCTATCAGCCATGTCACTGCCCAATTTTCTATTGGTGGCACCACAGTCAACATCGATTCCACCAATCCAGTCTCCTAAAGGGTTAATAATCGCATCAGGAAACATTTCTTTAAGATCCTCGGTTTTTGCGTTGCTTTGACAAATGATTAACTTGTCACCATCGAGGATGTATTTTCCATCAAATGGGTAATGGAAATAAATCTTATTTGCTATTCTGACTAGCTTCTTTTGTTCTTTGGTAACTGGTACCCCTTTGAAGATACCGTTATCACCACATCTGATTTTTCCTTCTTGGTTCTTTGAAAGATGAGAATCTTGTGGAACTTCCACATAGTCGACTTCCACCTTTCCTGCAATACGCTTAACAATCTTCTTAACTTGGTTGACATCAAGTTCAACAGAAGACTCGCTAATGATGTGACATTTTCCATGGCCAATTAATACTTCAACGGCTATTTTTGGATTGTCTTGCATTTTATATGCAAGGTCTACCAAAGCACCTGCGATTCGATCCGCAATCTTATCTGGGTGTTTAGGGTTTACGCGTTCATAAGACATAGTCTTACCTCCTTATTGTTCATTTCACCTATACTGAATAACTAGTTATTGAGTATAGATGCTAAAAAGCCCCATTTTCCATGGGGTTTTAATACTTATTATTAGACTCATTAGGATTTATCCTATGAGACAAATAATAAATTAAGCCATATAAATAACTGAATCTCCGAATGTTGATTCAATATAGCTTTTAACGTTTTCTTGTTTTAAAGCTTCAACTAAGACTTTTGTTTTTTCATCTTCTTGTCGACCATTTTTAACTGCAATAACATTCGCCATTTTATTAGCAATTTCAGAATTCTTATCTTCGGTAATCAAACAACGGTTCACTACCCCAGATGATAAAGCGTAGTTGCCATTAATTACTGCATAGGCACAGTCGGATAACATTAAAGGAATATTCTGAGCTTCTACTTCAACAATATTAGCGTGTTCCATTCCATTTGCTTTTAGCAACTCCACTGCTCTATCGTAGTTGCTCTTATCACTTGGAACGATAATCTTATCAGAAGAAGAAAAAGCATCAAGCGATGTCTTTGCTCCCTGGTAGATTCCCATTGGTTCAAAGTGAACATCAAGAACTGGAACTAGATGGGTTCCATTAGATTCATTAAATTCATTTAGATAAGGTTTGTG
>Ga0310695_10006400_pt1 | contig 19493 bp, 14 predicted proteins | sample RumenRJG_04DNA_FD_203882 | JGI IMG/M metagenome (GOLD analysis project Ga0310695, IMG submission 203882) | Bovine rumen microbial communities from Lethbridge, Alberta, Canada - RJG_04 (v2) (version 2) | ecosystem: Host-associated > Mammals > Digestive system > Stomach > Rumen | place: Canada...
GGTGAAAGCCCATAAAAAAAGCCCAGCACTTGCTGGGCTTTGCGCTTCAGGATGGGCTTGAACCAACGACCCCATGATTAACAGTCATGTGCTCTAACCAACTGAGCTACTGAAGCAATTTGCAACTGCTTGGAAAAACTTGCGCTTCAGGATGGGCTTGAACCAACGACCCCATGATTAACAGTCATGTGCTCTAACCAACTGAGCTACTGAAGCAGTTTTTTTCGCTTTTTCTTGCAATTGCGGTGCAAAGGTATAGGTTTTTTCGAAAATATGCAATACCTTTGCAGAAAAATTTGCACAATATGGAGAAAATAATCGGAATAGGCAACGCCTTGGTCGATATTCTGGTGCGTTTGAAGGGCGATACGCTTCTCGAAGAAATGCAGTTGCCAAAAGGCGGAATGACCTTGATTGACGAGGCTCAGCAGCGAAAGCTCCGGGCCAGGATGGAGGGTTTGCAGGTGGAAAAGGCTACTGGCGGCAGTGCTGGCAACGCGATGCTGGCTTTTGCTCACCTTGGTGGAAATGCCGGTTTCGTCGGCAAGACAGGAAAGGACGACCTCGGCAAGTTCTACAAGGAGAACTGCAAGAAGGTGGGCATCGATGCTCGGCTTTTGCAATGCGACCTGCCGACGGGAGTTGCCAATACGTTCATCACGCCCGATGGCGAAAGGACGTTCGGCACTTGTCTGGGAGCTGCGGCAACGCTTCAGGCGAACGACATCACACCAGCCCTTTTCGAGGGTGTCTCGATGGCACATATCGAGGGCTATCTCGTGCAGAACCACGACCTGATGGAAGCCATTTGTCAGACGGCAATGGAGCAAAGCGTACAACTCAGCCTCGACCTTGCCAGCTACAATGTTGTCGCCTCGGACCTGCCTTTTTTCCAGCATTTGGTGCAGGACTATATCGACGTCGTCTTCGCAAACGAAGAGGAGGCGATGGCATTTACGGGCAAGGCAGATCCAATGGAGGCTTTGCGTGCGATTGCTTCCTACAAGTGCTTGGCCGTCGTGAAGCTCGGCGGTAAGGGTTCTGCGGCAAGACTAGGCAGGGAAGAAGTAACGGCAGGCGTGAAGCCCGTGCCCGTCGTAGATACCACTGCAGCAGGCGACTTCTTTGCTGGCGGCTTCCTCTACGGCTTGATATCGGGTACCTCTTTGAAGGATTGCCTTCGCTTTGGCACACTTCTTGCAGGACGTATCATAGGAGTGGTGGGCACGAAACTGCCCGAAGACGTTTGGAAAGAGATAAGAAAGGAGTTAAGAAGTTAGGACAGACAAGTAGTGAAAATGAAACGCGCCTATATATATATAATAATGTGTATGCTGCCGTTCGCTTTGGCAGCGCAAAAGAAAGAGAACGCCAATTCAGCCATAAGCCGCAACCTCGAACTTTTCAACGACATCTACAAGCAGCTCGACCTCTTCTACGTCGATTCGCTCAACGCGGATACCGTGATAGGGTGGGGCATCCGCTCGATGCTGCAACAGGTGGACCCGTTCACCGACTATTATCCCGAAGACGATGAGGACCTTCGCCAAATGGCAACGGGTAAATATGCCGGCATTGGCAGCGTCATTCGCTATCATAAGAAAGAACAAAGGGCAGTCATCAGCGAGCCTTACGAAGGGACGCCCAGCCAATTGGCAGGTGTTCAGGCTGGTGACGTCATTCTTTCCATCGACGGAAAAGACGTGAAGGGCATGCTCACGCCTAAGGTCAGCTCGATGCTTAGAGGCGAGGCAGGCACGACATTCGAACTGAAAGTGCGGCGAGGAGAGGAAGAAAAGTCGTTCCTCATCACGCGCCAGACGATACAACTTCCGCAGGTGCCTTATGCAGGAATGCTTGCCGACGGACAGACCGGCTACATCTATCTGACTGGCTTTACCGAAGGAGCTTGCCGAGAGGTTCGTGATGCTTTGGATGAAGTGCGCCGCCAAGGAGCCAAGCGCCTTGTTTTTGATTTGAGAGGCAACCCAGGCGGAGCAGTCAACGAGGCTGTCGACATTGCCAACCTCTTCCTGCCGAAAGGCAAGAAAGTGGTCTATACGAAAGGCAAGATGACACGCACAAATCGCGAGTACTACACGGCAACGGAACCTGTGGACAGCTTGATGCCGCTTGTCGTGCTTGTCGATGGCGGCTCGGCTTCTGCTTCCGAGATAGTGGCAGGCTCTTTGCAGGACTTCGACCGCGCCGTCGTAATGGGTGCAAGAACCTACGGCAAAGGCTTGGTCCAGATGATTCGCGAGTTGCCTTATCATGGCACACTCAAACTCACGACCAGTCGCTACTACATTCCCAGCGGACGTTGCATTCAGGCTTACGACTACCGACATCTCAACGCCGACGGCTCGGCAGGAACGGTTCCCGATAGCCTGACGAACGTCTTCCATACGGCTGGCGGCCGTGAGGTTCGCGATGGCGGCGGCATCAAACCCGACGTCGAGGTGAAGCCCGATAGCTTGCCAACGATGATCAACGAGTTGTTGAACAGCGACGAGTTCTTCGATTATGCCACTCATTTTTGCCGTACGCATCCCTCGATACCGCCAATTGGCGAGTTCAAGTTGAGCGACGAGGACTACCTTGCCTTTGCCGACAGCATTGCAGCAAGCGGTTTCGAGGGTGGCAAGCCAGCCAAGGAAGTGCTGAAAGTCTTGCGAGACGTCATCAAGCGCGAGGGTTATCAGGAGGCCACGCAAGCCGAACTCGACGCCCTTGAGGCGAAGCTCACCTACGACGTCAAGGCCGACCTGCTGCGCTTCCGCAAGCAAGTGGAGCCGTACCTCTGCGACGAGATAGCTGTTCGCTACTACTTCCAGAAAGGCGCGGCACAGCAGCAGCTCATCGGCGACCCATGCATTGAGCGCGCTTTGCAAGTGCTTTCGTCCGACGAATACAATAAAGTCTTGGGGAAATGAAAAAACTTAGTCTCCTACTCCTGCTTTGTCTCAGCCTTTCTGCCCAGGCGCAAGTGGACAGCTTGCAGCAGGACAGCATTGTTCGCATCCTTGCCATCGGCAATAGCTTCTCGCAAGATGCCGTCGAGCAATACCTCTGGGAACTGGCCGACGAGGCAGGCATCAAGATGGTCATCGGCAATGCTTATCGCGGAGGGCAAGGCTTCCAGTCGCATTGGATTGATGTGACCGAGGCCAACAACACCTTCGAATACCGCAAAGTAGTGAATGGCCGACGCTCAAACAGGCCTCGCTCCTCGCTTGAAAGCATCATCACCGACGAGCCTTGGCAGTTCATCACCTTCCAGCAAGTGAGCCAGGAGTCGGGACTCACCACCACTTTCGAGCCTTTCCTGACTAACCTCATACAATATGCTCAAGGCTTGCAAACCAATCCCAATGCCACTTATGGCTACCACCAAACCTGGGCCTACTCGCACGACAGTACCCATGGCGGCTTTGCCAACTACGGCAACCGGCAGGACGTGATGTATGATAGCATCTGCGCGGCCGTGCAGTTCGCCTTGGCAACCCATCCCGAGCTCAGTTTTGTCGTTCCTTCGGGCACAGCTATTCAGAATGCCCGCACCACATGGCTGGGCGACAACATGAACCGCGACGGCTATCACCTCGACCTCAAGATGGGGCGCTACACGGCGGCTTGTGCTTGGTTCGAGACCATAACAGGCATCTCGCCCGTAGGCTTCAGCTACCATCCCGACGGCATCGACTACCTGGCAGCCCATACCTGCCAAGTCGCCGCCCACGAGGCAGTGGCGCGTCCCTTCGAGCGAACCGTCCTCAGTCAGGAAGGCCTTCCAGCCGTCAACAACATCGTGCCGACAGGCCTGGTGAAGCTCAATTTTGGAGCAGACCACACCAGCGACCCAGCTTGGAACGACATCACGCCCGACATCCGCACCCACACCAGTATCCTGGACAGCAACATGAACCCCACCGGCATCCTCGTCACCCTCACTGGCGAGTTCGGCGGCTCCAACCGCAACGGAGCAGCCTATACCACCACCAAGATGCTCATGCCCGCCGACGTCTCCAGCTCGGCCCTTTGGGGCTATGCCGTAGGCAAGTTTGGCAGCCAGGGCCCCAGGCAAAGCGCCGCCATAAAACTGAGCCACCTCAATCCCGAGCTCGAGTACGAGTTCACCATCTTTTCCTCTCGCGACAAGTGTCAGGACTTCCGCCAGACAAGCTACATCCTGCAAGGCGCCGATACTTGGGCAGATGCCTTGCAATCCGCCAACAACTCCCACGAGACGGCAGTCATGAAGCACATCCGCCCCACCGCCGACGGACAAATCACCCTTACCGTCATGCCCGGCTCGCACAACAACAACCCGAACATGTTCTACTACCTCAACGCATTGACAATCAAAGCAAAACATTAATAAAATATTATGGCACAGCAACAGAAACAAATTCAAATCCAGTTCCGCTTGATGGATGTCAAGCAGCTGCAGTTCGTCAACCTTGCCAACGAGTGGCCGGAAGGCGAGATGCAAATCAACAACCAGCTCCAGTTCAACTGCGAGACCGACAAGCGCATCGTGCGCTGCAACGCCAATTTCGAGTACAAGAAGAACGACATCACCCAGCTCATCCTTGGCGTGCAAACCGTCTTCGAGTTCACGCGCGACAGCTGGAGCTCGCTCTACCAACTCAATGAGGACCAATGGGTTCTGCCCGCCGGCCTGGTGCAACACATGGCCGACATCACCATCGGTAGCGCCCGAGGCATCATGGCTGTCCGCAGCGAAGAAGCCGGCATACCGAAGCAGATACTGCCGCTCGTCAACCCGGGTCAGATGCTTCGCAACAACATCGCCTTCAAGCGCGTCCCGCAGCAGCAGAACGGCCCAGCAGGACCGCTGCCCATGGACGGCACCCTCGGCACGGCATAAAGCCCCGATATAAATAACAGAGCCCCGCAAAATGTCGGGCTCTGTTGTTTTAGAGTGGTTATTCTCTTACTTAATCAGGATTTTCTTGTTGCCCACGATGTTGAGGCCTTTCTGCATCTTCATGAGGCGCTGACCGGCCACATTATATATCACATCGTCGGTGGCGGTCTGTCCCTTGATGTCGCCGATGCCGTCTATCAGGTCGTCAATGCTGCCGTCGGTGTGCAGGGCGATTGGCTTTGGCCACTCATTGAGGTTCGGGTCAACAACGAGGTAGCACTCGAAGGCATAAGCATTGCTTCTGCCTACAAAGTTATGCAGGACTCCGTTTCCGCCTACATAATACGTGTGCGTGATGTGTAACTCATCAGCATCCATCTGGTTGTAGTCGTACAGTCCGCCGAACACCATTCTGTTATCAAAGAGGAACACGAGTTGTGGCTCGGTGGCTTTGATTGTGACGCCGCTAAACACAGGGTTGACGATGTCGTCGCCGCCATTCCACCTGATGATATAGGGACAGCCAGCCTCCAGCTTCGTGACGGGAGTGAGACAATCGATGACGAGACAGCCCTCCACCTCCTGTGCTGACTCTGGTGTCCTTACGTCAGCCCCTTCGAGCGGGCTGCCGTCCAGCTCGACGTCGAAGGGCAGGCAGATGGTCTGCCACGTGCCGTCCTTCCTGAAGGTGCAGCCTTTGATGGTGACGTTGGCCAATTGTCCGTCGTTCTCCTGGATGAGGCCAGAGTTTTCTCCATCTGTATTGAAGACGAGGTCAACGGGTTTTGGGTTTCCGTTGGCGATGACCATCCATTCGCCTTCTATCCTGCTGCCGTCGGCATGGCGCGGTTCGTGCTCCTCTGCGTCCCAGTATGCGCCCTCGGGCTCCAATATCGTCTGTCCGTGCTCGAGCAGCAGCTCTCTCAAATTGTATATCGCAGGGGCGCCGGGCCTATAGGCTTTGACTGTGGCATTGTCCTTCATGCAGAGGGTGCTGTACCAGTTGGGATGGCCGGCCCTGTAGCGATAGAGTCCGACGACGCCGCAGTTTGCCTCTATCGTCACGTTGTCGCATATAGTCAGGGTGTCGCCTGCTAAGTAGAGGCTGGTGTAGTCGCTGTTCAGCGTGAGAACGCCGTTGCCGGTAATTGCCGAATTTTTAGCACTGCTGGGGAACCACAGGGCTTCGCAGTCTGCAGCGCCCGTTATGGTGTTCAAGCCTTCCACGTCAACGGTCACGCCGGGTTCGCCGATGTAGAGGCCAGTGCCGCGCTCTTCGGGAAGCCCCGTTACGGTACCCGAGCCCTGGATTGTGGCATTCGAGAGCGTCAGCGTCTTTGTGTCGGGGTCGTAGCGCACTGTGCCGTCGCCAAGCACATCGCCCTCGTTCTTTCCTGTAATCTGCTTGCCTGTTATCCAAATGTCGTAGGCGGGAATCGCCGTGAAGTATCCCGGCTGTCCGGGCTTGTCGATGCGAGCGTATTCAGAACCATACATAAAAACCTCGCTGTACGCTGTCCCGTTACCGCCAACAAGCTTTTCACAACCAGAAAACATTTGACTCCCATTTCCTATTTCCAAGTTCAAGTTCGCCGTACTCCACTTCTCCTCATCGGCATAGATAGTTATCAGTTCGCTGTCATGATAGAACATTTGGTACATGTTCGTTACATTGGCCGTATTGAAGCTGCTCAAGTCAAGGCTCGTCAACGCGTCGCATAATGCAAACATACTCTGCATGTTCGTGACATTTACCGTATTAAAACCGCTCAGGTCAAGTGAGGTCAATCGTTTGCAAAAAGTAAACATTCCTGTCATGTCCGTGACATTTGCGGTATTGAGATAACTTAGGTCGAGGGAGGTCAGTTGGGTGCAACGATTAAACATACACTTCATGTCCGTGACATCATCAGTACACAGGTTCTCCATGCCAACGATGGATGTCATGGAACAAAAATGGAACCAATAAGCCGTGCTGGTGGGTCGGTAAGCGGCAAACGACTCGTCAATGACGACTGTTTGGGCAAGGCCATAGGGATTTTGCTGAAAGGATTGAAGTTGTCCGTGATTAATCTCTACCACTCCAGTGCGACTCTGCTTCTGCGTATCGTAGTAGAACGTTGCAGTCTGTCCGTCGTCGCTCAATGCTACGTAGGCTTCCTGCGCCCACGCCTGGTGCAAGCCTGCCACAAGCAGCAACAGACCCGCGATAACACCTTTTGTCTTCATTTGTTTGTTTAGTTTTTGTTAATATCTCGCCGCAAAGTTACGACTTTTTTCCCTTTCTGCCAAGCGTGCGGCCTGCATTTTCTCCTTTTTCTTTGTTCTCCCCTTCCGATTGCCTGTTGCATGGTGACAAAAATACGACTGAGGGCCTGAGTTGTTTAGCTGCAATCCGGTGTTGTCAAATTGTCAGCCTTTGCCAGATGTTTCTTGCAATATGTCACTTTCTGAAATGTCAGAAAACGTGACAAAACTCGTCGGATTTGGCGTTGCGACGTGAGGCGATTTCAGACGCCACGTGCGGCGTTTGCCATTTCCGCGTGCGGCGTTTGTTTTTTCGCCTGCGGAAAATTAGGGACTTCCCACGCCGAAAAAGGCGATTTCAAGCGATGAAATGGGCGATTTTGACAAGTGTACTTTGCAATCCGGCCATTGTGCATTGCACATCGCATCTTGTGCATTAAAAAATGCCCATTGTGAGTCAGGCAGTTACAAAACGCTTTCGTTCTAAGCGCATCAAATCGTCTTGGGGTACAAAAGTGCCAGCGAGAAGATTTTAAGCGATTCTCGCGAGTCGGCCTAAAATCGGGAAGTAAGCAAAACACCGAATTTAATGACAAAATGTCAAACTAGCATTGTGGAATTATAAATCCCCATGTTCGATACGGTCGGATTGTAAATCCGCCCGAACATGCAGGAGAGCATATAATTTTTCACTTTTCACTTTTCATTTTTCATTTTTTTTCGTACCTTTGACTATTGTCGAAGGTACTTTCGCTCGGAAATAAAAAGAAAAACTTGTTTTCCTTTTGTATTTCGCTCACTTATTTGTACCTTTGCACGCGCAAAATATACAGTTATGTCGAATATTGTAGCTATTGTGGGGCGCCCGAATGTGGGCAAGAGTACCCTTTTCAACCGCTTGACACAAACGCGCCACGCCATCGTGAGCGAGGAGGCTGGCACTACACGCGACCGCCAGTACGGCAAGTGCGAGTGGGGCAACCGTGAGTTCTCGGTCATCGATACGGGCGGCTGGGTGGTGGGCAGCGACGATATCTTCGAGGAGGAAATCCGTAAGCAAGTGACTCTCGCTACCGACGAGGCCGACGTGATTCTGTTTCTCGTGGACATCCAGAACGGCATCACGGACCTCGATGAGGCTGTGGCTGGCATCCTGCGCCGCTCGAAGAAGCCCGTCCTGCTCGTTTGCAACAAGATGGACAACAACGAGTCTTGGCTCTCTGCCGAGTTCTATGCCTTGGGACTTGGCGAGCCGCAGTGCATCTCGGCTGCAACGGGAAGCGGCACGGGCGACTTGCTCGACCTCGTCTGCAGCAAGTTCCCGAAGGAGGGCGATGCCCTGCCCGACGAGGACATCCCGAGGTTTGCCGTTGTTGGCCGCCCGAATGCTGGCAAGTCGAGCCTCATCAACGCTTTCATCGGCGAGGAACGCAACATTGTGACCGACATCGCTGGCACCACTCGCGACAGTATCTATACGCGTTACGACAAGTTTGGTTTCGACTTCTATCTGGTGGATACTGCTGGCATCAGAAGAAAGAATAAGGTGAGCGAAGACCTGGAGTTCTACAGCGTGATGCGGTCCATTCGTGCCATCGAGAATAGCGACGTTTGCATCCTCATGATTGATGCTACCAGAGGCATCGAGGCGCAGGACCTGAACATCTTCCAAATTATTCAGAAGAACCAGAAGAGCATTGTGGTGGTGGTCAACAAGTGGGACCTTGTGCCCGATAAGGACACGAAGGTGATGAAGACGATGGAGGACGCCATCCGCGAGCGTATGGCTCCCTTCACGGACTTCCCCATTATCTTCGGCTCGGCCCTCACGAAGCAACGTATCTTCAAGGTGCTGGAGACGGCAAAGGATGTCTTCCTCAATCGCCGCAGAAAGGTGTCGACCCACAAGCTCAACGAGGAGATGCTGCCGCTCATCGAGGCCTATCCGCCACCATCGATGAAGGGCAAGTACATCAAGATAAAGTACTGCATGCAAATCCCCGACACGCATGTGCCCTCGTTTGTGTTCTATGCGAACCTGCCGCAATACGTGAAGGAGCCTTACAAGCGGTTCCTCGAGAACAAGATACGCGAGCGCTGGGACTTCTCGGGATGTCCGATAAACATTTTCATCAGGCAGAAATAAATGAAGAAAGCTTTCATCTGTTCTCGGATGCTTTTGCACCAAGGCGCTCTTTTAATGTGCGGAGGTCTGCTGACAGCTGTCCTGTTCGCCTGCTCAAAAGGGCACTTCACGCACAAGTCTGCCAGAAAAGCTGCCGAGAAGTACTATACGATGCTCATCAAAGGCAACTACAAGGGTTTCGTGGATGGTTATGCCAGAGCAGACGTCTTGCCGGAAGACTTCCGCAGCCAGCTCATCGATGCGACGGCGCAGTTCATGGCAAAGGACGATATGCGAAGCCTCAAATCTGTCAAAGCCCTGAGCGACAGCCTCTATGAGGACAGCACGGCCTACGTGATGCTCCAGCTCAACTTCTCCGACAGTACAAGCGAACAGATAGAACTGCCCCTCGTGCTTCTTAAAGAAGGCTGGAAGATGTGGACGCCTTAGGAATAATTCAAAAACATGTAGATCCAAAATTCAAAATAAAATGAAGAAACTAATCTCTTTCCTGCTGATGCTCGTGGCAGTATCAGCAGTTAGCGCACAAATGCAAATGCCTCCAGTTCCCCTTGACCCTGCCGTCAAGACAGGCAAGTTGGACAATGGCCTTACCTATTACATTCGCCACAACGAGTGGCCCGAGAAGCGTTGCGATTTCTACATCGCTCAGCGCGTCGGCTCGATGCAGGAAGAGGACGACCAGCGCGGTCTGGCCCACTTCCTCGAGCACATGTGCTTCAATGGCACAACACATTTCCCGGGCGACGCCCTGAAGCAGTACCTGGAGCGCATTGGCGTGAAGTTCGGCGAGAACCTGAATGCCTATACCTCCTTCGACGAGACGGTCTATAACATCAATAACGTTAACGTCGAGATAGCCGGAGCCGTCGATTCCTGCTTGCTCATCTTGCACGATTGGAGCCACGACCTCCTGCTCGAAGACAAGGAGATAGACAAGGAACGTGGCGTCATCGAAGAGGAATGGCGTGTACGTCGCAGCGCTCAGTTGCGACTTATTGAAGCCGCTCTGCCTACTATCTGCAAAGACAGCAAGTATGCCGAGCGCATGCCAATCGGCACGATGGAGGTGGTGAAGAACTTCCCCTATGAAACGCTTCGCAGCTATTACCGCAAGTGGTATCGTCCTGACCTGCAGGCGCTCATCGTCGTTGGCGATGTTGACCCCGATGCCGTCGAGAAGAAGTTGCAGGAGATGTTTGCCGATATTGCTCCCGCCGCTGCAGATGCTGCCGTTCGCGAAGAGTTCCCTGTGCCCGACAATCAGGAGCCACTGGTATTTATCGGCAAAGACAAGGAGTTCACCGGTATGGTGGCATCCGTTATGTTCAAGACCGAACCGCTGCCTCGCGAACTGAGAGGAACGATGGCTTATATCGCTCAGGATTACGTCGAGGACGCAATTTCGGGCATGCTGAACGAGCGTCTCAATGAACTATCACGAAAGGCAGATGCACCTTTCTCGGGTGCTTCTGTCAGCTTCGGTGACTTCCTTGTTGCAAAGACGAAGGAAGCTTTGAGCCTCGACGTTATGATGAAGGAAAACCGTTATGCAGAGGGCATCAAGGCAGCCTATCGTGAATTGCTCCGTGCTTCTCGTGGCGGCTTTACGGAAAGCGAGTATGACCGCTTCAAGCAAGAGTACTTGTCGCAAATCGATGCAGCTTACGAGGCTCGCGACAAGCGCACCAATACGTCCTTCGTTAATGCTTATGTCCGCCACTTTATCGACAACGTTCCTGCAGCCGGCATTGAATGGGAGCATCAGATGATGAGCCAAATTGTGCCCAATATTCCTTTGGACATGATTAACCAAGCCATCGGAGAGCTCTCGCAAGACAACAGGGTCATTCTCGTCTTTATGCCCGAGAAGGAAGGACTCGCCAGCCCGACCGAACAGGAAGTGCTGTCGGCAATGACAGAAGTGGATGGCGAAGACATTGCCGCCTTTACAGAAGAGGTCAGCACCGAGCCGTTGGTGCCCGAGCTGAAAAGCAAGGTGAAGGTCAAGAAGATAACCGACGACATCTATGGTGCCAAGCTCATTACCCTGAGCAACGGCATGAAGATTCACGTCAAGCAGACAGATTATAGCCCCAACAAGATAATCTTCCGTGCAACATCTTGGGGAGGCAACAGCCTCTACAGCAACGACGAATACGTCAACTCCAGCAACATCGGCATGGTTCGTCAGGGAGGTTTGGGCAACTTCTCGGCCGTCGACCTCAACAAGAAGCTTGCCGGCAAGCAGGCAGGCGCTTCGGCTAGCGTCGGTGCCCGCTCGGAAGTCATCGAAGGCAATTGTGTGAAGAAGGATATCGAAACGATGCTTCAGCTCGTTTACCTCAACTTCACATCGCCCCGCAGAGACGATGAGGCCTTCACTTCTGCTATAGAGCGCAGTCGCAATGCTTTGAAGAACCAAGACCTCAATCCTCAAACGGCACTGCAGGATAGCGTAATCAGCGTGGTTTACAACAATAATGTCCGTGCTAAGCGCTTCAAGGAGGAAGACCTCGACCGCATCAACTACGACCGCTTGCTCGAGATGTACAAGGAACGCTTTGCCAATGCAGGCGACTTCGAGTACTATCTCGTGGGCGATGTTAATGCGGATTCTGTTGCTCCCTTGCTTGCCAAGTACCTCGGAGCGCTTCCTGCAAAGGGCAAGAAGGAGAATTACAAGATGATTGACCAGCGCATGACGAAGGGCGAACGCGAGTGCTACTTCACGAAGGAGCAGGATACGCCCAATTCCATGAACGTCTTCATCTATCATTCGCCCATGAAGGAGACGCTCAGAAACGACATCCTGGTTGATATGTTGCAACAAGCCATGACAATGCTCTACACGGAAACCGTTCGCGAGGACGAAGGCGGAGCTTATGGCGTGCCAGTAAGTGCCAACCTTATCGACTACCCGGAAGAGCTCGCGATGGTGCAGATTGTTCTGCCTACAGCTCCCGAAAAGCGCATCTCTATGACGGCTATCGTGAACGACGGCATCAAGAAGATGATGGCCGAAGGACCTTCCGAGGAGAATCTTGGCAAGATAAAGGAGTACATGCTCCGTTCGCATCAGGAAGACTTGAAGAACAACGGCTACTGGATGACCAGCCTTGTCTCGAAGACGCGCTACAATCAGGAGTTCGTCGAGGGCTATGAGGAGTGTGTCCAGAGCATAACAATCGAGGACATCAAAAAGGTGGCTCAGGACATCTTCGGCAGCGGCAACCGCCTTGTTGTCGGCATGGAAACGCCGCAGCAATAGTTTTAGAGTTGAAAGTTTAGAGTTTCGAGAAGCTATGTTTATCACGAAGTGGCTGGCAGCTTTTGGCAGGTACTTGCAACTGATGGGGCGAGTCTTGAGCATTCCCGAAAGGTGGCGAATGTTCTTCCGCCAGTACGTCCGCGAGATGGGTTCGCTTGGTGTCGATTCCATCGGCATCGTGTTGCTCATCAGTTTCTTCATAGGCGCCGTCATCTGCATCCAGATAAAACTCAACATTCAAAGCCCTTGGATGCCGACCTTCACGACAGGATACACCACGCGCGAAATCATGCTCTTGGAGTTTTCTTCAAGCATCATGTGTCTCATCTTGGCAGGTAAGGTGGGCTCTAACATCGCTTCGGAGATAGGCACTATGCGAGTGACGCAACAGATTGACGCGTTGGAGATTATGGGCGTTAACTCGGCGTCGTTCCTCATCTTGCCTAAAGTGGTGGGTATGATGACGATGATTCCCTTCCTGGTAGTCTTCAGCATCGTTGCAGGTTTTGTAGGAGCCTATGCAACAGCCATTGCCGGCATCATCACACCTGACGACCTGACCGTCGGTTTGTTGCATAGCTTCAACCAATGGTACGTCTGGATGAGCATCATCAAGAGCATCTTCTTTGCCTTCATCATCAGTAGCGTGGCATCGTATCACGGCTACTTCGTGGAGGGCGGAAGCTTCGATGTGGGCAAGGCCAGCACAAACGCCGTCGTCTCGAGCAGCATGTTGATTCTCTTCTCAGACATCTTCCTAACCTCATTGTTGTCGTAAAATGATTGAAGTCCAGCATCTATACAAGAGTTTCGATGGCAGAGACATCCTCTCGGACATCAACATGACGTTCCGCGACGGGCAGACGAACCTCATCATCGGTCAGTCGGGTTCGGGCAAGACTGTGCTGATGAAGAACATCGTGGGGCTCTTCACGCCTACAAAGGGAAAGATACTCTACGACGGACGTGACTTCGTGACGATGGCAAAGAAGGAACGAGTGATGATGCGACGCGAAATGGGAATGATTTTCCAAAGTGCCGCCCTTTTCGACTCCATGACCGTACTGGAGAATGTTATGTTCCCGCTCGACATGTTCTCCGACATGAATCAGGCCGACCGCATCACTCGTGCCCGTTTCTGCCTCGAGAGAGTCAACCTGAAAGGAGCCGAAGACAAGATGCCAGGCGAGATAAGTGGCGGTATGCAGAAACGTGTGGCGATTGCCAGAGCCATTGCTCTCAATCCCAAATACCTCTTTTGTGACGAGCCAAACTCTGGTCTCGATCCGAAAACGAGTCTCGTCATCGACGACCTCATCAGCAGTATCACGCACGAATACGGCATGACGACCATTATCAACACACACGACATGAACTCCGTGCTCGGCATAGGCGAGAGCATCCTTTTCATTTGCGATGGTCACAAAGAATGGGAGGGCTCGAAGGATCAGATAATGGGTTCTACCAACGAAAAGCTGAATTCCTTCATCTTTGCAAGCGACTTGCTGAGGAAGGTCAAGGAAGAAGAAGCTCAAAAGGAGAAATTGTAAATGGAAAACGGTGAAATGGAAAATGAGAGTTTGCAGCTTCGAAGCGAAGGACTTGTAAAGATATACGGCAAGCGAACTGTTGTGAACAACGTCACTTTCAACGTTCGTCAGGGCGAGATTGTTGGTTTGCTTGGCCCGAACGGTGCAGGCAAAACCACCTCTTTCTACATGACGACAGGCCTCGTTTTGCCAAACGACGGACATATCTTCCTGGGTGACGAGGAGATTACCGACCTGCCTGTTTATAAGAGAGCTCGTCTGGGCATTGGTTACCTCGCGCAAGAAGCCAGCGTTTTTCGCAAGATGAGTGTAGAAGACAATATCGCCAGCGTGCTCGAGATGACGAATAAGACGAAGGAAGAACAGCGCGAAAAGCTCGAAAGTCTTATCACGGAGTTCCATCTCGAAAAGGTACGAAAGAACTTGGGCGACCAGTTAAGTGGTGGCGAACGACGCAGGACGGAGATTGCCCGCTGCCTTGCAATCGACCCGAAGTTCATTATGCTCGACGAACCTTTTGCTGGTGTTGACCCGATTGCTGTGGAGGACATACAATATATCGTGTGGAAACTGAAGCAGAGGAACATCGGAGTTCTTATCACGGACCACAACGTGGAGGAGACCCTCTGCATTACCGACCGCGCCTATCTGCTGTTCGAAGGGCAGATACTTTTCCACGGAACACCTCAGGAGCTGAGTGTCAATCCCGTTGTTCTCGATAAATACCTGACCAGAAACTTTGTCCTTCGCTTCAAGGATTTCCAGCAAATGGAGGAGCAACGCACGGCAACCGGGAAGGCATGACGTGAGTTGTCTCCCTCCGGCTCACCCGTAAGGTGGAGAATAAATAGTATATGCTAAATGATTAAATGGCAAATAATATGAAACGTCTTATTTTAATTCTATTCTTGATGCCTTTGATGGCATTTGCAAAGGGTGATGACTTCCCGCGTCTTGTCATCATCACCATTGACGGATTACGTTGGCAGGAGGTCTTCTCTGGTGCTGAAGAGAGCCTGCTTTCCAACACGAAAGAGGTGAGGAACGTCGAGCAGACACGTCGCCTCTATTGGCGACACACACCTGTTGACCGCCGTATGGCTTTGATGCCTTTCGTCTGGAACACAGTCGCCAAGCAAGGCATGCTCATCGGCAACCGCAATCTTGGTAGCGTGATGCAGGTCGCCAACAAGACAAACATCTCTTTCCCAGGCTATTCTGAGATGATGACAGGCATCGTGGATGAAGACATCAAGGGCAACGACCCTATTCCCAATCCCCATCTTAACGTCCTCGAAGTGGCCAATCAAGACCTTCGTTATAAGGGAAGCGTCGTAATGTATGGCTCTTGGAAGTCGACACGTTATGCCATTCATAACGAAGAAGCACACATTCCCGCCAGTGTCTCTTACGAGAAGAACATTGCAAAAACGCAGACGCCTGTCCTAAAGATGGTGGACAGGATGATGGAAGGCATGCCTCACTATTGGGGAAGTGAGCACTTTGATGCTTTCACGTATGCTTATGCCATTGAGACATTGAAGGCAGACCATCCCAAAGTGATGTGGATATCCTTTGGTGACTGCGACGAGTGGGCGCATGCTCGCAAGTACGATTTTTACCTCGATGCAGCCAACGCCACCGATGCTTTCATTAGCGATATCTACAATGCATGCGAGTCGGATAAGTTCTATAAAGGCAAGACCACCTATCTCATCACCTGTGACCACGGGCGTGGGGATGGTGACCAATGGGCAAGTCATGGCAGCAGCACCAAAGGTTCCGAGGCAACTTGGCTCATGCTCCTGGGCAAAGGCATTGAACCAAAAGGCGAGACACTCAACAACGGTCCCTTCTTCACAAAGCAAGTGGCTGCAACCATCGCCCGAATCCTCGACCTTGATTTCACGCCTGAAGGCGGTGCGCAACTCCTGCCCATCGCTCCTTAGCCGAGTGTCCTGCAGGGCAGGGTGACGTTTTGTAAACAAGCCACATACGTGCATCCGGGAAAATCCACACGTGCATTCTGCAAAATCCACACGTGCATTCTGCAAAATCCACCTGTGGATTTGCCCGAATCCACCTGTGGATTTTGCGAAGGACTCGAAACAATTCCTCATTCTTCTTTCTTTTTAACCTTTTAATATTTCAATTTTTCAACTTTTCTTTGTACCTTTGCACCCGCTTTAGAAGAAAAGGATAATAACTAAACCCAAATAACTGATGAAGATATCATTTGAAAACGTTGACAAGGTGAGCGCTTTGCTTACCCTTAACATCGAGAAAGCTGACTATGAAGATAAAGTAAAGAAGGCCCTTAAGGACTTTAGCCATAAGGCAAGTCTGCCTGGTTTCCGTCCTGGCAAAGTACCTGCTTCGCTCATTCAGAAGCGTTTTGGTACAGAAGTAAAGGCGGAGGAAATCAACAAGATTCTTGGTGAGGAAGTCAACAAGTACATTCGTGAGAATAAGATTAACATGCTTGCCGAGCCTCTTCCAAATGAAGAGAAGACTCCTCAGATGGATTTCGAGACACAGGACGACTTCACCTTCGCCTTCGACATTGCACTCGCTCCTGAGTTCGACGCCAAGCTCTCCAAGAAGGACAAGTTGACGTACTACGAAATCAAGGTGGACGATGCCCTTGTTGATCAGCAGGTGCAAAGCTATTGCCAACGTGGCGGTCAGCATGTAAAGACGGAAAGTTTCGAGAAGGGTGACATGGTGAAGGGCACGCTCACGCAACTCAACACCAAGAACAATACGCTCAAGGACGGCATTACCGTCGAGGACGCAGTTATGCTCCCCGAGTACATGAAGGACAACAAGGAGAAAGAAAAGTTCGAAGGTGCCAAGCTCGGCGATGTCATCACCTTCAACCCGGCAAAGGCATATGCTGGTAATGCTACAGAACTTGCCAGCCTGCTGCACATCACGAAGGAAGAAGCAGAGGAAATGAAGTCGAACTTCAATTTCCAGATAAGCGAGATTATGCGCTACGAGCCTGCCAAGCTCGATCAGGACCTCTTCGACAAAGTGCTCGGAGAAGGTGTAGTGAAGAGCGAGAAGGAGTTTCGTGAGTTTATTGCCAACGACATCAAGAAGAACTTTGCTGGCGAGGCAGAATATCAGTTCACACAAGACCTTCGCGACTACATCTTGGGTCGCATCGGTAAAGTTGAGTTCCCTGAAGCACTCCTGAAGCGTTTTATGAAGCTTCGCAATCAGGATAAGGGCGAGCAGTATGTCGAGGAGAACTTCGAGAAGAGCCTGCCCGAACTGCTCTGGCACCTTGCTAAGGAGCAGATTTGCGACCAGCTTGAGGTGAAGGTGCAGCATGAAGATGTGCTCGAGACAGCGAAACACTACACCCGTCTTCAGTTCGCTCAGTACGGTATGATGAATCTTCCCGAAGAGACCGTCACGAACTACGCAGCCGAGATGCTCAAGAACGAGCAGCAGGCACAAGGTCTCGTAGAACGTACCGTCGAGAACCTCATGGCAGCGAAAGTCAAGGAAGCCGTTACGCTGAAGACAAAGGAAGTCTCGATGGACGAGTTCCGCAAGCTCTCGGAGAAGAAGTAAAATCTCTCGCGTACGCGTGTTATTATATATAATGTGATAGCTATGGATAAAGAGTTTCGCAAGTTCGCAACCCGTCATATGGGTATAAACAGCATGGTGCTCGACGATGTGGTCAGCATGCAAAATCAGTACCTCAATCCCTACATCCTTGAGGAGCGTCAGCTGAACGTAACGCAGATGGACGTCTTCAGCCGTCTGATGATGGACCGCATCATCTTCCTTGGCACAGAGATTGACGACTATACTGCCAACACCTTGCAGGCTCAGTTGCTCTTCCTCGACAGTGCCGACCCGGGCAAAGACATCAGCATCTACATCAACAGCCCTGGCGGAAGCGTTCATGCAGGCTTAGGCATCTACGATACAATGCAGTTCGTATCAAGCGATGTTGCAACAATCTGCACAGGTATGGCAGCAAGCATGGCAGCCGTGTTGCTTGTCGCAGGTAAGGAAGGCAAGCGAAGTGCACTGAAGCATAGTCGCGTCATGATACATCAGCCGATGGGCGGTGCGCAAGGTCAGGCAAGCGACATCGAGATTACTGCTCGAGAGATACTGAAGCTCAAGAAAGAGCTCTACAGCATCATAGCAGAGCATTCGCATACCGACTTCGATAAAGTCTGGGCAGATAGCGACCGAGACTACTGGATGACGGCGCAGGAAGCCCTCGAGTACGGGATGATTGACCGTGTGATGACACGCAAAGAGGATTAAGGTTTCATTCAATAACCTCTGAGCTTTAACCAATAACCTCTATTGATGACAGGCAAGCGCAAAAACCGTTGCTCCTTCTGTGGACGCAGTGAAGACGAGGTAGCTCTGATGCTTACAGGCTTGAACGGCTTCATCTGCGACGAATGTGTCCGTCAGGCAGAGCATATAGTTCGGGAAAATTTGGGCAGTAAGGTAAATGTCAAGACCGGTAGTACAGCTGGCCTTGACATGGACGATATTCCCAAGCCTCGTGACATCAAGGCCTTTCTCGACCAGTATGTAATCGGGCAGGACAGCGCGAAGCGTTACCTTTCTGTTGCCGTCTATAACCACTACAAACGTTTGTCGCAGAAGACAGATGATGGCGTGGAGATAGAGAAAAGCAACATCATCATGGTCGGCGCAACAGGTACGGGCAAGACTCTGTTGGCTCGCACTATTGCAAAGCTGCTCAAGGTGCCTTTCACCATTGTGGATGCCACCATCTTCACCGAAGCAGGTTATGTAGGAGAAGACGTCGAGAGCATCCTGACCCGACTTCTGCAAGTGGCAGATTACGACGTGACGGCTACCGAACGCGGCATTGTCTTCATCGACGAGATAGACAAGATAGCTCGCAAGCAAGACAATCCGAGCATTACTCGTGACGTGAGTGGCGAAGGAGTGCAGCAAGGACTGCTTAAACTTCTTGAGGGTTCGATAGTAAACGTGCCACCAAAGGGTGGACGAAAGCACCCGGATCAGGACTACATTCATGTCGACACACGCAACATCCTCTTCATCTGTGGTGGTGCTTTCGACGGCATAGAGCGCAAGATAGCACAGCGCTTGAACACACATGTGGTAGGTTACGACAGCGTGCAGAACCAGCAAAAGATTGACACGAAGGACTTGATGAAGTACATCGTTCCGCAAGACCTCAAGAGTTTTGGCCTTATCCCTGAAATCATCGGTCGTTTGCCGGTTCTCACATACCTCAATCCCCTCGACCGCGATGCCTTGCGAAAGATCCTGACTGAGCCAAAGAACTCGCTCGTCAAACAGCAGATAAAGCTTTTCCAGATGGATGGCATCACGCTTTCCTTC
>Ga0310695_10006402_pt1 | contig 19490 bp, 9 predicted proteins | sample RumenRJG_04DNA_FD_203882 | JGI IMG/M metagenome (GOLD analysis project Ga0310695, IMG submission 203882) | Bovine rumen microbial communities from Lethbridge, Alberta, Canada - RJG_04 (v2) (version 2) | ecosystem: Host-associated > Mammals > Digestive system > Stomach > Rumen | place: Canada...
GAAACACCACATCAGCACTCTTTTGCGATTGAACGTGTCAACCAAATAGCCGCTGAAAGGACGTGAAAGCAAGGCCATCACGGTATAGCCCGAGAGTACAATTCCTATAACGTCTTTCGTCGCATGGAACTGTTCGCTCAAGTAGAGTGGTAGAAGAGGTGTAAGGAGGTAAAAAGCAAAGAACAGCGTGAAATTCGCTATCATCACCTTCCAGTAATTCCCGTTCCAAAGTTTCTCTTTCACGACTGCAAAGGTAAGAAATTATTTAGAATTTAGAGTTTAGAATTAAGAATTATTCTTGCTTTGCTTCGATTAAGAATTATATGATGGGCGATTTTAATGAAACACAAAGGCACAAAGTTTTTTTATCGCAGGCAATAATCCTTTAATCTTTGTGTCTTCTGTTCAGTAAAAAAACATCACGATTTTTCACTCCTGAACTTCAGCAGTTCCTCCACCACTTCATGCTCGGAATCCGTGAGGAATAGCCGCAGGTTCTTGTACTTGCCTTCCTCCATCATCTTCTCGAGGAAAGGATAGACAGGGATTTCCTCTGACCAGAATTTTTGGCCGAGAAAAACCATAGGTGAGGAAATACCAAAGCTTAGGTAATGATTCTGTACGGCTTCTTGGAACACTTCTTGCATCGTGCCCGCGCTGCCTGGCGTGAAAACGATACCGCCGAAAGCAACCGTCAGAATGGTGTCTTCCCGAATACTGTTGTCAAAATATTTTGCGATGTCGGTAGCGAAGGGTGTAGAAGGTTCATGCCCGTAAAGCCATGTAGGAATGCCCAGACTGTGATATTTTTCTTGTGGGAATAATCGGATAACCTCAAAGGCCGTTTGTAACCATCCTTCATCTTTAAATTCAGGAGCAGCAGCCAGGATGTTTAAGGCATTATCAACCTCCTTTACCGTTCTTCCAGCCATCCAGGCTCCTAAATGTGTGGCCTCCATAACACCCGGACCGCCTCCTGTAACCATTAAAAAGCCATATTCGGTTAGCTCTTTGCTCAGTAAAACAATTTCACGGTAAGTGGGATTTATACGTTGCATGCCATGGCCACCCATCACACCCACGACTGTATGAGGATCATATTTCTCCAGAAAATCATCCAGGAATTTTCCGATAGCAAAATCATGGAGTGCCCTCGAAAGCATTTCCATTTCGTCCTTTGCATGTTTTCCTGTATGGAGAAAATGCTGGTAAACGCGCTGGTCGTAACATTCCTGACAATGCTCATCTTCCATCATCTTTCCATAAAGCTTTCTTGCTGAATAGAGCGACTCGGGGGTAATATCATAAGGAACCTGACGGAGATAATCAGCAAGATTCTTTTGTGCGAAGAAATCGGTTTTTGAGATCATAGTTAATAGATGTATGAGTTTCTGGCTACAAAGATAAATATTTTTTTTCGTTTTTCAAAACAGGGGTGTTTTAGTTCGTAAGAATGCCAAAATTACAAGGCAAAAACAGGGGTGTTTTACTTGTTGATATTTAAAGAGATGTTTTGTAGTTTTCTTATTCTTTCAGGCCATTTTCTATAAGACTATTAGTTGTTCATATCTTAAGGTTATTGATATTTTATGTTTTTTTAAATGCCTTTCAATGCAAATACTGTGGAAATTCCCTATTTTTGCACCAAAATCCGCATAGATGAAGAAATATCGTATTGCTACGGGATTAACATTGATGTTGATTGTGCTGTGTTTGCTCATGTTGGCTCGTGTACATCCCAGATTGGTTGTCTCTATCGACGGCTTCCACCAACACACCAACCGTATTACCATTGGTGGCGGCAATTCTGGTGTTTGTTTTGATAAGATTCCAGAGCAATACATGGAGGTAAAATATGAAGAAGGAGGCTTTTCATGGGAGGTTAATCCTAAATATCTTACAGCAGATTCCCTTTGCTATTACAAGGTGAATGGCCAGAATCCCAACCTTCATTTGATTGATGAAGGTGACAGCATCGTTGTTCAATTAGAGGGAAAAGAGAAGAGGGTTTTCAGTCTCTCGGAGATAGAGTCTGCTTTGAAAGGCGTCCGTTCACAATATGTGTTGCTTTGTCATGTGCTGGAGAAGATAGATAGAGAGGCAGGGAAGAAATTCACTCTGAAATCTCTTTCATCGGTCAAGTCGTTTTTATGGCGTTCCCAGCATCATTATCTTTTGGGAAGTTCATTGGGAGACTGGCAGTTGGTGATTCTTGACCGAAAGACCCGATTGATAAAAGAGGGTAGGGAGGTGGCTTATGTTGATCATGGCAATACTTTGGATTTGACACCCGACCATGCGAATAGTTTCAAGATACAGTTTTTCAGAATGGCCGACTACAGTTATCAGACGGCAAAAGCTGATCGACAGTCACTTTGTATTGATGGCGTGAATTATCAGGCAAAGGCCGTGCTTGTACCAACAACTTGGACAGCTGGTCATGCGCTCATTCAACCGAATTCTAAGGAAGGCCTCGATGTGCATTTCCCCAAGGCTATTACCTATGTGGAAGATCTCGATACACTCCGGTCGTTTGTCAACACCAGTTCCAATATGCTCACCATGATGCAAATGGACGGTTCGTTCCCTGTGTCGCGTAATCTTTATGTACCCCATTTTTCCGGGGCCATCAGTCAGTATATCTGCAATCTTTATATTGATAAGGATAGTGTGTCGTTGCGTAATGGTGACACCACCCTAAAGGTGAAAACGGGATGGAATGTGATGCCCACTTTTCGGCAGATATCCATGAAAAGTGCTCAGCATGAGGAGATATTCATCCGAACGGGTATTATCAACTATCTGTTTATCCTGTCTTATCTTTGGCTCCCGTTAATCATCTTTTTGTTGATTTACCTCGTTTATCCATGGCTGACAGATACCTCACGAATCATTCAACGTCGGGGACTCAATGTAAGTCGTGGTGACTTGATTCCTCATTTCCGTACTTTGGCACTACTGGCATTGGGGTATTGCGTCTGTAAGGTGATGATTGCCTTTAAACTGTCGTACTCATATCCTTATTTTGAGAAATTGACGGGGATTATTTCTGTTTCCACGGGATTGATGCTGATGTTGTTTTTCACGGTTTCACTCATCTTGAACCGCGATTTCCTGACGGCTTCTCTTCGTAATCATCAGCGTCCTCATCGTGAGTGGAAAGCTTTGGCTGTTTCGGGGATGGGCGTGTTGCTTTGTTATCTTTCCATGAAATGGATGGATGCAGACTTTAATGCCTCCATGCTGAAGGCTTATTTACCTGAAGATCTTTTCAGTATGAATCTGTTCCGTTGGCAGGAGTTAAGTGGTATGAATGATTTGCATCGAAGCGTTCCCTATAGTCTGTTTTTTGCAAATCTGTTAGCGATGGCTGTGCTGCTTGTGCTTACGCTTCCCGCTGTTCAGAAGTGGAATAATCCATTTGATGGTTGGTTGCAGCAATATTATAATAAGGTGGACAAAGGGTTTGCCACTCGTCCTCAAACTTCTTTTGTGAAGGTACTTGTGTTCTTCTTGAAATACGCATTAGTGCCTTTGATTGTTGTGTTCTTGGTTTCTTTACTGCCAGGAAACTTCTCAACGGCTTTCATCACTCTTAGTGTTATCATTGGGATGAGCTGGACACTCAGTCATATCTCCTTTGCAAATGGTCGTATTATCGCTTTCGTGGAGATGTTGCTGGTGGTGCTACTCTTTGTTATGGCTGCGGCGGTGAAGGCAGATATGGGCTATATGACTAATTTCTTTGGTATGTTCTTTGCCATCATCCTCTTTTATTTCATGCAGGAACGTGGCGGTTATGATCATGAACATCAAAAGGCCAGTAAGAAGGAGCAGAAATGGATTCCACGTCTGATGATTGCCTCTGTTATTTTAGTGCTGGCTATGCCTGTGCTGTTATCTAAGCTGCTTGATACAGAGAATGTGGCCTATAGCCGAGCAGCCCGGCGTTTCAATATGTATTCACAATTTGAGAAATACCGCAATTCGGGTTACCGCTATGCGGTGAGCGATACGGAGTTCATGACGGTGATGGTACATTATATGTTTAATGCCAATGGCGCAGATCCCCTTTCCAATGAGCACCATTATCTGCATCCCTCTATTTCTTCTGGTCAGTCGCCCGTAGTGCTCAATGATGTCTCGTTGCAGAGTGCGTTCTTCGGTTCTTATGGCTGGTTGGCTTATGTAGTCTATTTTGGATTGCTGGTGTTGTTGGCGTGGTTGGTTTTGGCTTACAGCTTCCGCGACCCGGGTGGCGTTCTTCATCCCCAGCTTCGCTGGCGACTGCTCGCCGTGCTGATGTGGGTGGGAACTACGCTCTATCTTTATATTTCTTACGTTGGACAGTTGCCGTTTACAGGTCGCTTAAATCCTGGTTTTGGTGTGGATTCTGTGGGCGAGATGTTGGAGACGGCTTTGTTGCTTGCGTTTATGACAGCTACAGCTTTGGACTTTAAAGAGAAAAGACAAAATATTACGAAATGAATCAAAAAGTTGAGAAAATATTGGGATTTGCGGTGAGGTTTATCCTGCTGAAAGCCTTCTGGGTATTTCCTGCCGTTTACCTGCTGGTGTCGATGCTCACTTACATCTTCGGTGCCGAGGGGCATTTCTCTTTCCCTGCATTGGTATTCTTTACCGTGATAGGTGCCCTCACGTATAGTGTAACCCGTTCATGGCTTTCCCACGAATATGACACCAATGAGCTCGACTTTATCGGATTAAGTGAGGAAGATGACCCTGAGAACATGAAAACCAACATTCTGGATTTCTTCACGGGTATGCCTTATTGGGAGAAGATACTGTGGGGCGTCGTGCTGGTTTTGTTGATTGTCACGGCTATCATGACGGCTAACGGATTCAGTCAGCTTTTCCTTCATTCTACCAGCACGTTGATGTATGTTGTTGCAGCCGTTTTGATGGTTGCCTTCCTGGTGCTGCTGATGATGATCTCCCGACGTCGGGTCATTATCGGAATCGTGTTGCTCTATATTTTACTGATGGCACCAACGGGTTTCCTCTTTACCCATGAATATGTTTATTCATCCTTGATGACCCAAAGGGATCTTCGTTTGGCTAAGTCTTTTTTCGACAGCAAACAGTCGCAACTCCGGGAATTCAGCAATCTGCTGGATCAGCAAAGCAGTCAGAAGAAACGTACCAAACTGGCAGATGTTCAGCAACAGGTGCAATCGTTATTCGGAAAGGCTGGTGAACTCGAAGCCTTACTATCGGATGCCAATTGGCTCACAGGCAGTGATGAGAATCTAAGCCGTATTCATTCTAAAGCCGTTGAATTACAGCAGCAAGTGGAGGCGGTGGCAAATCATCATGAAATGAAGAACCTTCGCCGTATCAAGGTGAGTGATGAACTTACGGAGCATTTTTTCAGCAGGTTGAGTGATTTGGAAGGCAATCGGATCAATGGTGTGAAGGCCTTATTGCAAATGGCCTCAGGCAAGCAACCCGATATGGAAAACTATAGTCGTACTACGCTCAAAGTGAGTATGCTTGTGGCTATTGTCATCACTTATCTGCCGTTGGTTTTGGCAATGCTTGTAGCGGTGTGCCGGAAAAGGGATGACAGTTGAAATCTGAAACCGTAGATGCAGACGCTTCGTGTAAACATATTGCCCGTCAGTCTGAAGCAGGACCCGCAAAAGTCTTATCAGTATTTTCTTTTAGCCATGCGGCAACTGGCTGAAAGTGAATACTGGAATGGTCGTCATGTTGGTCCTGCATTGGTATGGAATGACAGTAATCTTACGGTTGCGGGCGGTCGTCGCCAGTTAACTCCACATACCATCCATTTCATGAAGAGCGACTTCGATGCAGAGGATTTGAAAGATGAAGACAGAGCCGATGAGTGGATGGAGGCATTTGATGTACTTGTACTTGTCTGTAATGCCCGTGAACTGCTTGAAGAAAAGGCTGTTCGGCATCTGATGACCCGCTACCGCAGTACGATGAATGTTCATCAGCGCTATCAGGATACTATTTTGCTGTTGACAGATGTGGAAGAGGTGATGGACATCGTGACGGCAAAGAACTATACGCACACCATTTTTGGCATGAATGCAGCTTTTGGTGTGACGCCTTACAATGATACCCATTTGAAGCCTGAATACCAGAAAATATGGGACCGTGTGAGCGATTTGCTGATGGCGCAGAACAAAATGTACTACAAACTGCGTTCTGGTCGTCAGATAATCAGTCTGCCTACTTATCTCACCTGTCAGAGTTCCGAGATTCCCCTTTCCGGTTATCAGGAACTGCTGATGCTGTTCTTTCGCAGGCTATTGAGTGAAGACAATGTTTATTTTTCAAATATAGGAACAAAAAGGAGATATAATATGCCATTTAATCTTACAAACGTGTCGAAAATACTCTCAGGTAAGGAGAAGCACATCTCTTTAGCTGTGATTGGTGCCACTTCAAGCGGTAAGACCTATCTGCTTAGCGACTTCATCATCGCGATGCAGAATTTAGGCTATCGCCCTTTGAACGATATGGACGCGCAAGTCTATCATCGTCCCGCTTCTAATTTCATCAATGACGTGCAGAATCCTGATTCAGGCATTACGAAGACACCCATTTATGTCTGCCGCAACTACAACCAGTATTCATCCATATTTGTCAGTAGTCGCAATAGTGAGCGTCGCATTCGTATCGACTTTGTGGATGTACCGGGTGAAGTCGTTGTGAAGGATTCCTTGCTCGAATTCCAGGCTATCATGGAAGCAATGCTGGCTAATAAGTCAAAGGGATTCATTGAACGATTGTGGCAGCAAGAGGGCGATGCTACGATTATTAAGACGGTAGAGTTTGAAAACCGTCAACCTGCGGAGACATCCCAGCGCCCCACACAGACAGCTTCGGGTATCAGTCTTACAGGTGGTAGTTCTTCGGGCTCGTCACTTTTTGGCAATGATAAGAAAATAGGTCGCCGTACATTGGAGTATGTATCTACCGACGATCGTTTGGAAGCACTTTCCCAAAGTGGGTATACAGAGACCAAGCATTCAGGGCGAAACATCAATTCCCGTGAGCTCTTCATGCATTTCGTGGAATACGATACCGATACGGCCATACAGGCTATCTATGATGCATGGGATTTTCTGAATATCGATTCCCATATATCCGAAAGTAGTGCTGTAGGCGACGATCTTTCAGAAGGTGTCAATCTGAGTGATGATAACCGTACTCGTTTCATGAACGTCTATAAGAAGCATTTCTATTTCCATTACTACACCTATAAGGCTACCGATGTGGTGATCTGCGACAAGTGTGCACTTCCTTCCCAAGTAAAGGAGACGAAAAGCAATAGGGATGTTTTCATGCCGATGATCCGTGCCCTCGATGCGCTCACCACTATTAAGGAACTCAAGAAGAAGCGCTGGTATCTTGCCTTTAAGGGGATTGACAGCATCATGCAGGAGCATTACTTCAAATTGCTCTACGGACAGACGAAGGATTTCAATCTTGTTTACTCCTATTTCATGATGCTTTATAAGCGTTATTTCGTGGATTTGCCGAAGCAAAAAGAAATGGCAGACAATCCATTTGGTGGAGGAGTAACCGATACTTTCCTGGAGGAAGTTTCTTCGGAAACTGTATTACATGATTATCTCACGGGTAAGAATCTTTCTGATCAGGTGTTACGGGTATGTTACGACCACCTGAAAAACATTGCTGCCAACTGGAATTCTTATTTCAAATCGGAGGACCAGTACAATCAGGCTTCGCGCGATAGTATTGCTGCCCATCTGGAAAGTCGTATCCGTTCATTTATGAATATCCATGATGCCACGAAGCCAGAACCCGATGATGAAGTGGAAAAAGTCGTTGGTATGCCTCCACATATTTATCTCACGGCTACGCCTATCGACTATCAATTTAATATCAACGGACACGACCCAGAGGATAATACACGTTTTGCCGGTGAATCGCAGGATCCTGAAAACCGTATCTGTTTCGGTACTCTTCAGTTGGCTTCTGATATCCTTCTGAAAGAAAATATGGATCTTACTGATGAATTTGCAGACACGGGTATGCTCCTTAACTATTTTTACGGAAACCGATGAGAATAACAATCGAAAATAAGGTTTACGGCTCTCAGCAGACAGTCATGGGCGATGGCGTGCTCTCCTATTCGAAAGGCATTTCACCAGCAGCAGATTCTTTCGGCACACTATTTACCGGAAGGCTTTCGCCCGATTATGCTTCACTTTATTTCCTGAACAATCCTGACAATGGCCTCCATACGGTGATTCATGTGCAAGGGGCTTTCACACAGTTTAAGGAACAGGGAAGAGCCTATGACATGCGAGCCATTTATGAATTATCGGAGTCGGAATTCCTCCGTATGGAGAATCTACACGCGCCGTTGATTGCCGCCCTTGACAAATTCCATCCCTATGCCTCAGTGGAGTATGGTTCGACGAGTGGAGTAGAAGTGGATCTTCCGTTGCCGACGGCACTTAGTGAAAATGAACTGTTGTTGCGCCAATGCATGATATGGTGCGTGGTTCATAACCGACAGTTGTTCATCCGATTGGGAAATGATGAAGACTATCGGGCAGATCAGTTGCGCTATTCCCGCAAACTTCAGCAGTTGCTCCACGCCCTTGATACATTGCCAAAAGCCTACCGTGGCTTTGCTTCGATGGGCTTTTCCGTGGACAGTACTTCCAATGGTACCCGCACTTTGGCTGATCATCTGCTCATTATTGCTCATCATGATGATATCTCGCTATGGGGAAAAGCCCGCCAGGAAGGTGTACTTATAGACTGGACTACTTCTGAACTTCGTCTGCTTACCTCTATTGGTAATATTGGTGCAGAAGAAGAAAGGATAACGGAAGTCTCTCCATTGTTGCATGGTTTTCTGGGCTCTACTGCCGTTTCACGGACACAGGTTAGCGAGATGTTCGAACTTATACCGAATAATATTGATCAAGTGCTTCGTACCAGACAACTTGACCGCAACAGTCTGCTCATTCTTGCAGCTGCTTTCCGTGGTGGAAAGGAAACGTACCGCCATTTCGAAGTAGCCCGGAAGATTCTGCCGCAATTGCTCCATGGTGTGATTGTCAGCGATTTGACTATTGCTGATATTCTTAATGTTTATCCCGATCTTCGAGAGGATCTCCGTGCTACTGACTGGGTTTCTTGTCGGAAGATAGTGGAAGCATTGCGTGAGAATGGCGTAAAAGATATCGGCAATGTGGTGACGCTCGACGTTGACGGTTGGGATGTCCGTACGTTAGACCCTACAGCCTTCGATGAACTGAAGGGACTGATGAATGACACTCAGCTGCAGACCCTCCGGCAGAAAGCTTTACCTTATTATTATGAGCAAGTGCCATTGCGTTGTGTTTTTGAGCATAACATGACTCATGATGAGGCCCTATCTCTGCTTAATCATCTTTGGAAAACCGATCTCGATCACTTCACGCAGTTCCTAGATGAACAAAAAGTGCTGAGTGCTGGAGAAGTGGAGCGGGCACGCAAGTTATTCCTCAACACCAAATTGCCGCACAACTTTGGTGAACTGATGACCAGACTCCGAGAAGAGACTATTTCAGCAGATGCTTTCGAAGCGCTCGTTGGTGATCCTGATTTGCTTGTTTCTATCTGTGAATCACCCCGTAAACTTACGCTGGCAACTTTCTCTGAACTCTACACATCAGTTTCCAAACGGCAGAAAGAGTTGCCTGCGGGACTCTTTGATGATGCACTCAGTATCATTGCTCAAAATTTCCTCAATGATTGGTTTCGTAATACAAAGGTTTGGGACAGTCAGTATGTGAAGACTGTTGTACCTGCCTGTAAGAAAGACCGACAACAGGAGCAGGCCCGTCAGTATTTGCTTAGTCAGTGGACGAACTTTTCAGAGTCGGAACTCGTTTCTCTCCGCAATCGTTTTGTAGAAGCTTATAACCATCGTCCGCAACAGAAGAACCGTAAGGAATTCAGTCACAAGCTTTCTGCCCTTAGTACGGCTACTGAACCCCTTCTCAAAGCCCTTCGTGAGAATAAAGTTCCTGCGAAAGCGTTATCTGAGAAGTATAAGGAGTATAAGAGTCTGGCAAACTGGTTCCGTATTCACTTTCCTTTCTTGAATAAATGAGATTTTGAAATCTGATTTTCTTGAGCAGCGAGAGCAAACATGCTTGCATGATTTGCCAAGTCGTGAGAGAAATCATGAATAAAATTCGTAAATCTGAAATATATCCCTCCGATGCAGAAGATAGACCGTAATTGGTATAGTCGTTACCGCCCTCATTTGTTGACCGCTTTGATTCTTGTGGTTCTCACCATTGTGGCCGTTACGTTCCTTAAGGGATGTTCTGCCATAGGTCACGACTCCCGAAAGGATGTCTATACACCTAGTGCCGACAACGGCTTTATCTATAAGGCCAATCAGTTGCTAAGTGAGATTGTGGAAGATGCCAAGAAGAAACATCCCGGCACGCCACAGACGCTCCAGCAGCTAAATCGCAAATATGGTGCCCTCAGTTTTGAGCTGCCTTACAACTATCAGGAAGCTGCGGGTGGCAGGGCTTCGGATATCCGTTTGGTGAGGATTAATCCTGATTCCATCCGTAGTGCCAGTCTGCGTCAGTTCTATTACAATAGTGATTTGCCTGCTTTGCTGGAGAAGCAGAGGCAGAATTTGGGCGAACGCATTTTCAATATTAAGTTTGAGCGCGGCGGTCTCGAAATCAAGAGTATCCGTCTGATGCCATCAATGTTTAAACTTGCTTTGGAAAAAGATCCCTGGCAGGGTTCGATAATGGCACGTGAAAACAGTCTTTTCCCGGAGTCGTCTTATTGTTTCCTCACATGGGGAATGAATATGCTCCCCATTCGTCAAAACTCCAAGAGTAATGGTGATTTCATCATTACGGCTGATTTGGATGGCAAACGCTTCCGTCGTTTGGGAAAAACCGTGGACTACTACGATTGCTGGAAACACTATCAAAGCGATAGTACCAAGTTGATTATCAACCTTGGCAAAAATGGCAATTGTTTGAAATTAGAATACATCGCACCAACGAAAGTGCGTATCAAGGCAGAGGGCAGCATCAGTTGTTCTACGCTTGACAGTATAGGACAGGTGCATCATACAGCTTTTAGTGAAGCAGGAAAAGGTGGTGAAGTTCACGACTTCCGAAACGACCTTAAACTGATTGTTACCGATACACAAGGTGCCAAAATCACAGAGTTCGTGCTCACCCATCATAACCCGATGCTCAATCTGTCGATGGTGATTAGTACGGATGCGGGCAAAATGCGCTATTTTGAAAACCGTGATTTCACAGACCGGTTTACCCAGCAGATTATCCGGGGACTTTCCAGTAGCATGCGCAATACGCTTTTCCGCGATACGGTCCAGTTGAGCATTGACCCATTACTGTCTGTAGCTTTTGAACAGGAACTCCGAAATTATTGTGAGAATGTGCTTCGGAAGGCTCCTGATATCCATGCTTCTCCTGCCGATCAGTGGGAACTCTCCATGACTGTTATGGATATGGCTACAGGACAGGTGATTGCGGCACCTTATTATCGTACGGAGGACAGTCAGGTAGATTATGAGGTGTCTATCGGTCGCAAGAATCCTGCTTTGCTCCGCCGTTATGTGGGTTCCGCCTTTAAGCCTTTGCTGGCTTTGGCAGCTGTGCAGTCGCAACCTGCGCTGATGAGTCTTTCTACCATCGGTAAATATTCGCTCGACGGGGCTTCCATCCAATTAGGAAAAGATGGTCGTCCACGTTCCGGCAAGGCCCGTTTCTATGGCACAGAGATTGACGCTTGGGCCCTGTCTCAGAAGACACGTGGTTTCTGGGTGGGTTGTCCTTCCATGGGACAATTCCTGGCTCATTCCGATGATGTCTATCCAGTAGCCCTTTCTGTTCTTTCGTTGGCGGGTCAGGACGGAAAACAATCTACTTACGATTTCAGTCGCAGTTCTGCTTTCTCTTCCAAACTTTTGCTGGAGAAAGATCCCGATCGTGTGAATTGGACTGAACAGCCATTGATTAAAAACCTTGGAATCCTTTACGATCTGAAGTCCTATAACGATCTCTATGCAGATGACAGCTTGAAGATGTCTCATTATATCTGGCGCAGTCTGCCTTTGCAGGGAGAAGATCAGTTCGGACTTGATAATATCAATCCCGACGTTACCGTGATGCATTATCAGAAGCTTTACGATCAACCTCATAAACTGAAAACGAATTTAGTTCCTTGGATATTGGGACAAGGTACGAATGAATGGAACTGTGTGAAACTGGCTGAGGCATGGACACGCATGCTTACCAAACGGGAAGTGCGTGCTTCATTTATCGACAAGACAGCGCAAAGTCCTACGCTGGTGAAACCCTTGAAGAGCAATCTCAATCCTGATCCTAATGACGTTTGGAACCAGTTCCTCGATGCCCTTCTCTATGCCCAGAGTCATTCTCCCGGACTTCTCACGCCCATGGATAATGCGGTGAAAAAACTGGGGCATGATATGCTTCTCTTTTCAAAGACGGGAACGCCTAATAATTACGATCGTCCTGAGTGGAAAACGCTCGATGGGCGTAGTCATTGGTTAGACGTGGGTCTTTATTGCATGGGTCTTATGCCTTCTGCTTCCTATCAGCAAGTACGGCAGCAGGGTGAGGCTTCAGGTGTGGTTTGCATCCTTCGTATTACACGAATCACGCGGCAGAAACCTTCAGACGACGGCGTGTCTTCTATTCATGCCCGCAATTTCTTTTCTGCTTCCTCTCGCAGACTCCAGAAGTTCTACGACATGACTCGCCTTTACTATTAAAAAAACGCTCTTTTCCATAGGCGTTGTAAGAATGCCGTAGAAGCGTTGCTTAAATGGCATTCTTACGTTGCTTAAATGGCATTCTTACAAGGCTTCCACGGCATTTTTAGAAATAGATAAGCGAATTAAGTCATTTAATATTCGCTTAAGTCAGAAAAAAGCATTATATTTGCATGTTTTAAACTACTAACTTGATATTATGCGACGAGTCTATCTGTTCTTGTGTTTGATGATATGCGCTGTGACCATGGCGCTGGGAAATCCTGTTGATGATTTGCTGAACCGTATTGATGAGGGGGCAGCGGCAAAATTCAAAACCGAGCTTGTGAACTCGGATAAAGATTTCTTTGAACTTGATCAGCAAGGAAATCAGGTAGTCGTCCGCGGTAATACATGGGTGAATATTGCTTCCGGTGTGAACTGGTATATGAAGTATTATGCAGGCGTACATCTTTCATGGAATCAAATGAAAGCACAATTGCCGGCTGTGTTGCCGAAAGTCGAGAAACCGGAACGTCATGAGACCGATCTTACGCTGCGCTACGATTTCAATTATTGCACCTTCTCTTATTCCATGGCCTTCTGGGATTGGAACAGATGGGAAAAGGAAATTGATTGGATGGCCTTGCATGGAGTGAATCTGCCACTGGCTATCGTGGGAGAGGAATGCGTGTGGCGGAAGATGCTGCTGCGTCTGGGTTACAACGAAGAGGAAATCGGAAAGTTTATTGCGGGTCCTGCTTTCCTGGCTTGGTGGGAGATGAACAATCTGGAAGGATGGGGTGGTCCGTTGCCCCTTTCTTGGTATGACCGTCAGGAACAGCTGCAGAAGAAGATTCTGAACCGTATGAAGGAATTCGGTATGCATCCTGTGCTGCCAGGCTATTGCGGTATGGTTCCTCATGATGCGAAGGAACGTTTAAAACTTAATGTGGCTGATGCCGGACTCTGGAACGGATTCCTGCGTCCTGCCAATCTTCTTCCCACCGATAAGCGTTTCCGTGAGATTGCCGATATCTATTATGAGGAACTGACGAAACTCTTCGGCAAGGCCGATTATTATTCGATGGATCCCTTCCATGAAAGTGATGATGATAGTACGCTTGTCTATTCAGATGCCGGACGTGCATTGATGGAAGCGATGAAAGCCGTTAATCCGAAGGCCACCTGGGTGATTCAAGGATGGACAGAGAATCCACGTCCTGCCATGGTGGATAGTATGAAACAGGGGGATTTACTGATCTTGGATATTTTCTCAGAATGCCGCCCTATGTTTGGCATTCCTTCTATCTGGAAACGCCCGGAAGGATATAAACAGCACAACTGGCTTTTCTGTTTGCTGGAAAACTTCGGGGCCAATGTGGGATTGCATGGAAGAATGGACCAGCTTCTCGATAATTTCTATTCTAAAAACAATCCTTCACTTTCCAATCTTTACTCAACCATGAAGGGTATCGGTTTCACCATGGAAGGAACGGAAAACAATCCCGTCATGTTTGAACTGATGAGTGAACTGCCATGGCGACCGGAAAAGTTTACAAAGGAGGAATGGATTCGCGGTTATCTCAAAGCTCGTTATGGCAAGTTGGATGATGATGTGCTCAAGGCTTGGGACATTCTGATTCATTCCATTTATAATTGTCCTGCAGGAAATAATCAGCAGGGACCTCATGAGAGTATCTTCTGCGGACGACCTTCATTGCATAATTTCCAAGCTTCCAGTTGGTCGAAGATGAAGAACTATTATAACCCCGATGATACGCGTGCGGCAGCAGAATTCATGGTGAAAGCTGCGGATCGGTTCAGGGGAAATAACAACTTCGAATATGACTTGGTGGATATCTGTCGTCAGGCACTTTCCGATCAGGCCCGTGTACAATATCTGCAAACAATTGCCGACTTCAATGCTTTCCGTAAGAATGCCTTTGATAAGGATGCCCAGCGTTTCCTTGACATGTTGCTTCTGCAAGATAAACTCTTGGGAACCCGGAGGGAATTCCGATTAGGACGATGGTTGGCTGATGCCCGTCGTTGTTCAACGATTCCTGCAGAACAGGATCTCTATGAATGGAATGCTCGCGTACAGATTACGACTTGGGGCAATCGCGCTTGTGCCAACGAAGGCGGATTGCGTGACTATGCCCATAAGGAATGGAATGGGCTGTTGAAAGATTTCTACTATGTACGTTGGAAGACCTATTTTACCGAACTCTCCACAGAAATGGAACTGATGACGAAACCGCGTCCGGAGATGTTAGGTAGTGGTAAGAACAGTAATAAGACAGCCGACGAACTCTTCCAGATGGCGCTTCCGCAAGATTTGGATATTGACTATTATGCCCTCGAAGAGCCATGGACTCTCCGTCATAATCTGTATCTGGCAGCCCCGGAAGGTGATCCTATAGATGTGGCAAAAGAAGTCATGAAGACCCTCCCCCCGCCCATTCCCGAGCTTTGCTCGCCGACCCGTAGCCTTTCCCAATAGGGGGGGAGTAATTACTTCTAGCCCGTTATAAGTATTGCATTATAAAATATAGAAATGAATAAGAAGGAAGATAAAAAAGTATCTACTCCCCTCCCTCACAGGGAGGGGCATGGGGGAGAGTCTTTAGGGGGAAGGCCTGCTCGCCTGCTTTCCCTCGATGTGCTCCGCGGCATTACGGTAGCGGGGATGATACTGGTGAATGATGGTTATGGAGAAACCTATGCACCGCTACAACATGCGAAGTGGAATGGAATGACGCCTTGTGACCTCGTCTTTCCTTTCTTCCTTTTTATCATGGGTATCAGTACTTATCTGTCACTTAGGAAATTCAATTTCAGATGGTCTCCGCAAGTGGGAAGGAAGATTCTGAAACGTACGCTGGTCATCTTTTTCATCGGACTTTTTATCAACTGGTTTGATTTGGCTTGCGACGGACGCGCTTTTGATTTTGCCCATCTGCGCATTTGGGCCGTGATGCAGCGCATAGCCCTCTGTTATTGTGCTGCTTCACTCTTTGCCCTATTCGTGAATCATCGCTATACTCTGCCCACGGTGGCTGTTCTGCTCGTGGGCTATGCCGTACTGCTGCTCTGTGGAAACGGCTATGCCTATGACCAGACGAACATTCTGGCACGGGTGGATTTGAGTCTTTTCGGCTACGATCATCTTTACCATAAGAGTCCGGTGGATCCCGAAGGACTTCTGGGAACGATTCCTGCCATTGCCCACACGCTGTTGGGCTTCTATGCCTGCAAACTGATGATGGAATCCAAGGATACCGCTGAGAAGGTGCTGCGATTCCTCCTCTTCGGTGCGGTGATGGCGTTCATTGCCTATCTCTTCACTTATCTGCTGCCGCTGAACAAGCGTATTTGGTCACCAACCTATGTGCTGATGACTTGTGGACTCTGTTCAATGTTGCAGGGCATACTGATGTATGTCATCGACATTAAGGGCAGCAAACGGTGGACGATGCCTTTCCTTGTCTTTGGCGTGAATCCCCTGTTCCTCTATGTGTTCAGCGAACTGCTGGCCATCGTCTTCGGCTACACGGGTATTGGCGCATTGATTTACAATGCAATTGTTGCTGTTCTCTCTCCTCTTTCCACTTTCCTCTCTCCTCTCTCGTTACCTGAGTTTGAATCATTAGCTTACGCTGTGACCTTCACGCTGATTTGTTTCCTTGTGGGATATCCCTTGTACAAACGAAATATTTATATCAAGATATGAAACGGCTGTTAATCTCTTTATCATTAGTCATTTGTCATTTATCATTTAGTTTTGCTCAGCAAAGCGTCTATAACGTGATGGATTATGGTGCCAAAGGTGACGGCATCACCGATGATGCTGCGGCTATCCAACGTGCCATTGATGCCTGCTCGGCAAAAGGTGGCGGTCAAGTGTATCTGCCTTGTGCTAAAACGTTTTTGGCGGGTCCGATAGAACTGAAATCAAACATAGACTTTCATCTGGATGCGGGATCCGTTTTGAAGGCTAATCCAGATGAAAGCATTTATAAACTGAGTGCTTTCAAGGAGAATCGTGGAGAAGGTATGATGTGGCTGCATTGCAAGGATATCGAGAATCTGAATATCACCGGCACAGGAACCATTCACGGCAATGGTATCGCTTTTATGGGAGCGGAACTCTTTGACAGTTATGAACTGAAACCTTTGAAAGATCCCACTTTCGATCCACGACCACATGTGCTGACATTGATAGGTGTAAAGCGCCTGGTAATTCGCGATGTGACTATCCGCGAAGGGGCTTACTGGACCGTACATCTCATTGGGTGTCAGGATGCAGTAATTGACGGTATCTCACTTTTGAATAACGTGAAAATACGCAATGGAGATGGAATCGATGTGGACCACTCTAAGAATGTACGCATCAGCAACTGCCATATCACGTCGGGTGATGATTGCATCTGTCTGAAAAACCGTCGCGAATGGGAGGAATACGGTGCTTGTACAGATATCGTCGTTACGAACTGTGTGATGACTTCCCGTTCATGTGCCATCAAGATTGGCTCCGAGAATATGGACTCCATTGCCCGTGTAATGATTGACAACTGTGTGATTACGGCGAGCAACCGTGGTATAGGCATTCAGAACAGGGATGAAGGCACGGTGACGGATGTGGTGTTCTCGAATATCACACTTGATAGTCATCTCTTCTCGGATGTGTGGTGGGGTAAGGCAGAGCCTATCTATGTGACTAGTTATCCGCGTGCCAATGGTAATCATAAGGATGCTAACTGGCGCTTCCCCAAGGGACAGATAGAAGGCAAGTGCGGAGAGGTAAGCCGTATTACTTTCAATAATATCGTGGCAACTAGTGAGAATGGTTGTTTTGTAGGTGGTGACACCCGTAATAAGGTGAACCATATCTATTTCAATAATGTACGTTTGCATCTGAAGAAAGTCACAGACTATCGTGGTGGCGTTTATGACAAGCGTCCTTGCAAGGGTGAGGGCTTTATCAAGAGTGATGTATTTGGTGTGTATGTGGAAGAGGCCAGTGGTGTGCAGATGCACCATCTGGAGGTAGTGTGCGACAAGCCGTCGGTTCCTAATTTTGGCGGTGATACGAACCTCTGAAACGGTAACCTTAACGCTAACCCTAACCTTAACACTAACCTTAACGATAGCGATAACCCTAACGATAACCTTTTAAACTTTGCGTCTTTGTGTCTTTGTGTTCATTTAAAATAAATCCTGCCTTGAAGCCTTCCTTTATCAAGGGGCTCACCATGTTAGTTATGACTTTTGTACCCTTTACCGCGCAAGCACAATATGAGAAATACGGGGGTGTGTATTACGCCTATCAGGCTCCGAAAGTGAAATACACGCCTGTGCCAAAGGGCTATAAGCCTTTCTACATTTCTCATTATGGCCGTCATGGTTCCCGTTGGATGCCCAAAGACAGCCGTTATGAATGGATTGCGGAACAGTTTGCAGATGAGAGTAATCTCACGCCTTTCGGACTGGAAGTGAAGCGTCGTTTGCAGCCTGCCTTGGAGAATGCCCGTGGGAATGGGGGGAAACTGACGCCCTTGGGTGCTGAGCAGCATCGGCAGATAGCCACCAGAATGTTCAAGCGGTATAAGGAAATATTCCGGCAGAAAGACCTCAAGATATCAGCCCGTTCAAGTACTTCCCCTCGTTGTGCTGCCAGCATGAATGCCTTCTGCGAGCAGTTGCGGAAGTTGAATCCTGCCTTGGACATTACAGAGGAGACCGACCAGAAATATATGTATTATATTGCCTACACATCACCCGAAGAAGAGGAAGTGGAACGTGATACGGTGGTGAAATGCAAGGTTACGGGTGAGCGATTGGCGAAGACTCTATATAGAGACCCTTCCAAGCAGAAAGAGCAGGATAAACTTCTCTCAGAACTCCATACATTAGCTTCTTCCATGCAGGACATTCCGCTGAAATATTCTTTCTGGGATTTGTTTACGGAGGAGGAAATCCGGGCGGTATATGATATGAACAACACCCGTATGCGGTTGGTAAACGGCATAGATCCTTTCAATCACGATATTCCTGCCCGTTGTGCAGCCTCCCTTTGGCAAAACATCGTAGAAACTGCTGATAGTGTGATTGCTGTAAATAGTAATCAAGGCACCCTCCCTTCGGGAGGGCAGGGGGTGGGTTGCACCTTACGCTTCGGTCATGACACTTGTCTCTATCATTTACTTTCGTTGATTGGTTTCTTCGATGGCGTTCCCAATTTGATGGACGAGATTCTGCCGATGGGAGCTAATCTGCAAATCATTTTTTATCGTAATGCTGAGGGACATGTTATCGTAAAATTCCTGCATAACGAAAAGGAAGTGAAGTACAATGAGATTCTCTGCTATGAGAACAAACCTGCTTTCGAACCTCCTTACTATGACTGGGAGTACATCAAGCAGAGGTGTGCGCATTGGCTTGAAAAAGAGCGGATGAACAGCATCTTGCAGGGTATTAATACCTTCACGGGAACCTCTCCAAGCATTACCAAGACCGCCGGACTCTTTGGTAAGAAAACGGAAGAGTTTGGACAGACCTTGCCGGCTGTGCTGGTTCCTAACGGCATGAATTTCTGGACACCCCAGACCCGTTGGACGGAAAAGAAATGCGTGGCTCCTTATTATTACAAGGATACTGAGTTCCATGGCTTCCGCAA
>Ga0310695_10006403_pt1 | contig 19488 bp, 26 predicted proteins | sample RumenRJG_04DNA_FD_203882 | JGI IMG/M metagenome (GOLD analysis project Ga0310695, IMG submission 203882) | Bovine rumen microbial communities from Lethbridge, Alberta, Canada - RJG_04 (v2) (version 2) | ecosystem: Host-associated > Mammals > Digestive system > Stomach > Rumen | place: Canada...
CATACGAATTTACAACAGAAGACCATAAACGTTTAAACGGCGTTTTAAGCAGCATTAAAGGTCATTTTATACTGAGTTATAATGACTGTGAGTTTATTCGTGACTTATACAAAGATTACAATATAATCTCTGTTGACAGATTAAATTTATTGTCATCAAACACAAACAATCAAAACAGGTTTAAAGAAGTCATAATAACAAATTATTAACGAAATTCGTTAATAATTCTCGAAAATAGTGTATTTTTACTGAAAAAGTGTAATATATTTTTGGGGCGTTATTATGGTCAAATTTCATCTTTCTAAATTGCTTGGCGAAAGGAAAATGACACAGAAAGAACTTTCAAGAAAGACAGGGATAAGGAATTCAACAATTAATGAGCTTTATCACGAAATTGCTATTAGCATAAAATTTGAACATATTGACAAAATATGTGAAGTTTTAGATTGTACGGCTGATGAATTGTTTGAATATTGTCCGAACAAGATAAAAACTACTGGAAAAAATTTAATCGTTGAGCAACACGGAAATCGAAAAAAGAATTAAAAGCCAGCCTAACGTAGAAATTATACGTTAGGCTGGCTTTTTTTATAAGCGATAAACGAATAAATATGCAAGAATTAAACGTTGATGTCAGTAATGGCATCAACGTTTTTTGTATTTTATTTGCAAATTTTTTGCATTTTATTTGCAAAGCAACAATAGTCTGGATAAAAATGCAGTTACCGAAATTTTAGAAAACAGCGATGACCTACTTGTCAAAAATGTTCTGAAATTACGGTCAGAACTTGCAAAGACTTCAACAAAGAAGTATCAGGCAATGTTGATGAGTGTTTGTAGCGACAACAGGATAAGAGGTCTTTTACAGTTTTACGGAGCAAACCGTACAGGCAGATGGGCAGGAAGACTGGTGCAGGTGCAGAACCTACCGCAAAACCATTTACCTGACCTTGAACTTGCCAGAGAATATGTCTGTAACGGTGACAGGGAAATGTTTCATATGCTTTTCGGTAATGTTCCCAAAACACTTTCAGAACTTATCCGTACAGCGTTTATTCCAAGTGATGGCAGACGTTTTATTGTATCTGATTTTTCGGCTATTGAAGCAAGAGTAATAGCTTATCTTGCAGATGAAAAGTGGCGTAATGATGTATTCAGAAACGGCGGCGATATTTACTGTGCCTCCGCAAGTCAGATGTTTAAAGTACCTGTTGAAAAGCACGGTATAAACGGACATTTACGGCAAAAAGGAAAAATTGCGGAGCTTGCCCTCGGTTACGGCGGTTCGGTAGGGGCTTTGGTATCTATGGGAGCGTTGAAAATGGGTATTACCGAAGAAGAATTACAACCGCTTGTAGACAGTTGGAGAAGTACCAATCCTAAAATTACCGCTCTATGGAAGGCAGTAGAAAAGGCTGCATTGTCCGCAGTAAACGGAAATCCGTCAAAACTTCCGTGTGGTGTTGCTTTTTACAGACAATCGGGCATTTTGTTTATCAGACTGCCATCAGGAAGAAGTATAGCCTATGTCAGACCTCAGATAACGGAAAACAAATTCGGAAAACCGTCACTTACTTATATGGGCATTAATCAGAGTAGTGGCGTATGGGAAAGAGTGGAAACTTTCGGCGGTAAACTCACAGAAAATATTGTACAGGCTTTTGCAAGGGATTGTTTGGCGGAAAGTATCATAAGGCTTGAAAGCAGGGGCTTTGAAGTCAACTTCCACGTACACGATGAAGTTATCCTTGATGTTCCCAAAGGTGTTTCCTCGGCAAAGGAGATAGCCGAAATTATGGGAGATCCGATAAAATGGGCAAAAGGACTTTATCTTAAAGCTGAAGCCTATGAAACGGAATTTTACAAAAAGGACTGAGGTGAAATCTGAATATGCGGAAATTTTGTATTGCAACGGCATTAAGCCGACAGACAAAAATATGGAAGAATAAAGAGGTCTTCTGGGAAGAATTTGTGAAACGACTGGAAACAACTGTAAGAACATCTGAAACACAGGGCGAATATAAGAACCTGCCGAAATCCAAACAGGACGAAATCAAAGATGTAGGCGGATTTGTGGCAGGCAGACTGAAAGAAGGCAGACGCAAAAGCGGATATGTACAGTGTCGGTCTATGCTGACTTTAGACGCTGATTTTGCGGACACCGATTTTTGCGACAGTATAGAAATGTTTGCCGAGTATACTTACTGCATTTATTCAACTCATAAGCACACACCCGAAAAGCCGAGATTAAGGCTTATAATTCCGCTGTCAAGGGATTGCTCCGCAGATGAATATGAAGCGGTAGCACGGAAAATGGCTGAGGGTATCGGAATAGATATGTTTGACGATACAACCTACCAGCCTCACCGCTTGATGTACTGGGCGAGTACGAGCATTGACGGAGAATACGTATTCAGACACAGTGAAAATAAGCTGCTTGACGTTGACAACGTATTAAATCAGTATGAAAACTGGAAAGATGTTACTCAGTGGGCTTATTCTTCAAGGACGGCTGCCAAAAAGGAAAATCAGTTAAAGAAGCAGGAAGACCCTACGCTGAAAAATGGTGTAATAGGTGCGTTCTGCCGCTGTTATGATATACCGACAGCAATAAAAGCCTTTTTATCTGACGTGTACACAGAATGCAGTATACAAGACCGATATACCTACATAAACGGCAGTACAGCAGGCGGTCTTGTATTGTACGAAAACGGAAAATTTGCATATTCCAACCACGCTACCGACCCTGCAAGTGGAAAGCTTTGTAATGCGTTTGATTTAGTCAGAATACATAAATTTGCAGATATGGACGAAGAGGCAGCAGATGGTACACCTACTGTCAAGCTGCCGTCATATATCGCTATGCAGGATTTAGCATCAAAAGACGATAAGGTACGTCTGCTTATGCACAAGGAAAGAATACAGTCCTGTTCCGATGATTTCAAGGGTATAGCAGAGAGTGAAAGTACAGAGCAGGAAAATGATGACTGGGTACTTGATTTAGCCGCAGACAGAAAGGGAAACAATCTGCCAACCATTGATAACTGTCTGAAAATATTTTCAAATGACATAAAGCTTAAGGGCAGAATGGCATTCAATACTTTTACACGGAGATATTCGGTTCTTGGTGCGTTACCGTGGAACGGCGAGGAAAAAGAGCGTGAATGGACGGATACCGACGATGCAGGACTAAGGCACTATACGGAGATTATTTACGGAATAAAGAGCAAGGCAAGCATACAGGACGCTTGGACATTGGTAAGTATGGAAAATCAGTATAACCCTGTTTACGACTATCTGAGCGGTCTTGAATGGGACGGAGAAAAAAGAGTTGAAACAATTTTTGTTGATTATCTCGGAGCCGATGACAACGTATACACAAGAGCAGTAACAAGAAAATCACTGGCGGCAGCTGTCGCAAGAATATTTCAGCCGGGTATAAAGTACGATGAAATTCTTGTGCTTGTAGGTGCTCAGGGCTGCGGAAAAAGCTATACGATACGCAGACTTGGAAAACACTGGTTCAGCGATACTCTGACTACCGTTCAGGGAAAGGAAGCTTATGAACAGCTGCAAGGCTTCTGGATAATTGAAATCGGAGAGCTTTCCGCACTGAAAAGAAACGAGGTTGAAGCAGTAAAGCATTTTACGGCGAAGTCAGAGGACGCTTACAGAGCTGCATACGGTCATCACGTTGAAGTACGAAAAAGACAGAATATATTTTTCGGAACTACAAATACCTACGACTTTTTGCGTGACCAGACAGGTAACAGACGCTTTTATCCGTTGGACGTACACAGGGAAAAGGCGGTAAAAAGTCCGTTTACAGACCTTACGGAAGAAGAAATAGACCAGCTATGGGCTGAAGCCGTGCAGATATATTTAAGCGGAGAAAAACTGTTTATGGACAATGACGAACTTCGCAGACTGGCAGAGGAAGAACAGTCACGACATCTGGAAGAAAGTCCTTTGACAGGCGATGTATTAAAATATCTGGAAACACTGTTACCTGAAAACTGGGCAGAAATGAGTTTGATTGACAGACGGCTGTATCTCAATAATGAATTTGGTACACAAGAAAAAGGTACTGTCAGACGGGATAAAGTGTGCCCGCTTGAAGTATGGTGCGAGGCTTTCGGTGGCGACCGTAAAGACTTTACCTATCAGAAAAATAAAGAAATAAAAGAGATTATTACAAGAACGGGCAAATGGGAACTGGCAAAAAAGACTGTGCGTTTTGGAAATATATACGGTGTTCAAAGAGGATTTTTCCGTAAAGTGTAACAAAAAAACTAAAAACTGTTACACCTAAAAACACCATGTATACGGGCTTTTCAAGGCTTTTGTAACAGTGTAACAGTATTTTCTATATAAATACATTGAATTATAGAATTTATAGAAATTACGAAAAGCTATAAAATCTATAAATCTATATTCTGTTATAGTTATTGGAAAAACTGTTACATTTGTTACAAGAAAAGGAAAAGTGCGGTATTTACGGGCTTTTAAGTGTAACAACTTTTTGATGAAAGGGTGTGATAAAGGATTTTGAGAGAGCAGAACATTGAAAATTACCTTAAGAAAGAAGTCAAGAAGCGTAAAGGCATATGTCTGAAATTCATCTCACCGACTTTGAGTGGCGTTCCTGATAGAATAGTGCTACTTCCAAAAGGCAGGATTTTCTTTGTGGAACTCAAAGCACAAAACAAAAAGGCAAAGCCGCATCAGCAGAGAGTACACAAACTTTTTAAAAGTTTAGGCGTGAGAGTATATGTGGCAGACAGCAAAGAGGCAGTAAAGGAGATTTTGGAAGATGAAATTTGTACCCCATAACTACCAGCGGATAGCGATAGAAAAAATCTATGAACTACCCCGTTGCGGATTGTTTCTGGATATGGGGTTGGGTAAAACGGTAATCACACTGACAGCGATTGAAGATTTAATGTATAACAGCTTTGAGATTGAAAAGGTTCTTGTCATAGCACCGCTACGAGTGGCGGAAGATACATGGAGCAGAGAGTGTGCAAAATGGGAACATCTGAAACATCTGAAAATTTCAAAAGTCTTAGGCACTCCCGAACAGCGGAGAAAAGCACTTTTTCTTACCGAAGCGGATATTTACATCATCAACCGTGAAAATGTGGTGTGGCTGACCAATGAACTTTCGGGTATCGGTAACGGCTGGGATTTTGATATGGTGGTTATTGATGAATTGTCAAGTTTCAAATCTCCGAAAGCACAGCGGTTCAGAGCGTTGAAAAAATACATAACCAGAAGTAAAAGGGTTATCGGTCTTACTGGAACACCAGCCCCTAACGGTCTGATTGATTTGTGGAGTCAGATGTATCTGATAGACGGCGGTGAACGATTGGGAAAAACAGTGACAGGCTATCGTGAACGGTATTTTGTCCCTAATCAGCGTAATCAGACTACCATTTTCAATTATAAGCCCAAACCTGAAACAGAACGGGCGATTATGAATAAAATATCCGACATCTGTATTTCCATGAAAGCAGAAGACTGGTTGACGATGCCTGAAAGAATTGATGATGTGGTGTGTGTCAGACTGAACGAAAAAGAACAGGCACAGTATAACAAGTTTGAACACGACAGCTATATGGCGTTCAAAGAGGGCGAAGTTACGGCTGTAACCTCAGCATCACTCATCAATAAACTGTTGCAATATTCCAACGGTGCAATGTATATGCAAAACGGCGAATATGCTGTCACCAACGACAAGAAGTTGGAAGCACTGGAAGAAATCATTGACACAGCAAATGGCAAACCGATTTTGTGTTTTTACAGTTACCGTCACGATTTGGAAAGAATACAGAAAAAATTCAGATTTGCCCGAAAGCTGAATAATTCCGAAGATATTGAACAATGGAATAACGGCAACATACCGCTGTTACTTGTACACCCTGCCGGAGCAGGACACGGTCTGAACTTACAGTCAGGCGGAAATATCATTGTGTGGTATGGTCTTACGTGGAGTTTGGAACTTTATCAACAGGCAAATGCAAGACTTTACCGACAGGGACAAAAGGAAACGGTAATTATACACCACCTGATAACAGAGAATACTTGTGATGAACGGGTCCTAAATAGTTTACAGGGCAAAGCAGATGCTCAGAATGACTTACTGGAAGCCTTAAAAGCAAAGTATGAGGGAGTTGAGTGAGAATGAAAATCAAATGGGATACGGGTGAAATGGAAGTTATCGAGGAAACTTTGGTACCAACTATGCCAATTACCAAATTCAAAAAGCTGTGCGATTTGGCAGAAAAAAGCGACTGTATTTACCATACAAACGCAATAGAACAAATCAGAAAAGTTATCAATGAAAATATTGAGCAGTTAAAATCTTCGACAAAGGCTTTATCTTCCACGCACGATAAATATATGGATACGATAGAGCAAATGCCCATAAAAAGCGAAGAAAAAGAAAAAAGACTTGAAAAATGCAGACAGAAATTTTTTCGTGATATAAAAGGGCTTGATAATCAGTACAAAAAATTACAGAAGAAACTTGCTTATCTTCAGAAAGAGAGTAAAACCAATGTGGCAAGACCGATTAACAACATACCGTCAGATGACGATTTACCATTTTAAAATCAGGAGCAGAGATGAATGGAATACAAAGGAATAAGAACTTGTAAAAGAACGGAGTGGAAATATGACAGCTAAGCAATATTTAAATCAGGCAAGAACGCTTGAATATGCGATTAAATCCAAGCAGGAAGAATTACGTTGTCTTACAGAAAAAAGCCGATATTTGCAAAGTACGGCACTTTCTGAGCGTATTCAGAGCAGTCATATAAACAGCAGTAATGCTATCATAGATAAGATTATCGATATGCAGGCTGAAATAAATGCAGAGATTGAACATCTTCTTGACCTGAAAGCAGAAATCAGACAGAGAATAGCAACTGTTTATAATCCTGTTTACATAGCCGTTCTGACTGATAAATATCTGAATTTCTTTACCCTTGAGCAAATCGCCGAAAGAACAGAAAAAGATTACAGTACCGTCCGCAGATGGCACGGTCAGGCTTTGCAGGTATTCAGAAAAGAAAACAATATGAAATAATGCACAAAAAACACTTGATTTTTTTGACATCAAATTACCTGTAACTTGGTATAGCTAAGTGATAAAATGTATAATAGATAAGTTGATTACAAGTGAAGTCATTCTTGACATACTCCTTTCATTAATATTTGGCAGCAAAAGCAGTACCCTTTTTCGGGTGCTGTTTTTGTTTTACATAAAAGAAAGCAGGTGAGGTATTGCCTAAACTAACCGAAAAACAAAAACGTTTCTGTGAGGAATACCTCATTGATTTTAATGCCACTCAGGCAGCTTTAAGAGCAGGCTATTCTCAGAAAACCGCTTACTCAATCGGTGATGAAAACCTGAGAAAACCTGAAATTCAATCGGAAATTCAGTTTTTAATCAAAAAACGCTCAGAAAGAACAGGCATAAATGCCGACAGCGTTATTAAAGAATTGGTGAAAATTGCTTTTGCAGAAACTGAAATTACAGGTAAAGAAAAAATGAAAGCTCTTGAATTACTCGGTAAGCATTTGGGATTATTCGATAACTGCAAAGCCGATGAAAGCAAAATTCTTGAAAAACTCGATGAAGTTCTCGGAGGTATAAAAAGTGAGTTTTAGTCCGAAACAGCAGGAGTATTTTCAGAAAGCTACGCACCGCTGGAATGTAAAGTCAGGAGCTACACGTTCGGGTAAAACCTTTATGGATTATTACGTTATACCCAAACGTATAAGAGCCGTTAAAGGAAAATCAGGCCTTGTGGTTATTCTAGGACATACAAAGGGAAGCTTGCAACGAAACATCATAGAGCCGTTACAGAACATATGGGGTACTCAGCTTGTATCAGACATAAAAAGCGATAATACTGCTATAATGTTTGGCGAGCGTGTGTACTGTCTTGGTGCGGACAAAATAACAAGAGTGGACAGCATAAGAGGCTCGTCGATAAAATACTGCTACGGTGACGAGGTTGTAACTTGGCACCCCGATGTATTTACTATGCTTAAATCACGTCTGGATAAGCCATACAGTCGCTTTGACGGTACGTGTAACCCCGATAACCCCAATCATTGGTTTTATAAATTCCTCTACCAAAGCAATGCCGATGTTTACGTGCAGGAATATACAATTTATGACAATCCATATCTTCCTGAAGAGTTTGTAAAAAATCTTGAAAATGAGTATCGTGGAACGGTCTATTTTGACAGATATATTTTAGGTCACTGGACTATAGCGGAGGGTCTGATTTACAAGTTATTTGCAAACGATTTTGGAAACGAAAAGAGAATGAGCATATCACAAAAGCCCGATTTAAGCAGAATTGTTATAGGTGTTGACTTCGGCGGAAGCAGTTCTGCTCACAGCTTTGCTGCAACGGGTACAGACAGAGGATTTAACAATCTTTATGTGTTGCTTTCTGAGAGGGTTGAATGTAAGGACGATAATGGCAATCAGATTGAAATAGACCCGAATAAGCTCGGTGAGCTGTTCTGTGAGTTTGTCTACAAAGTCATAGCAATGTATGGAACGGTCAATATCGTTTATTGCGACAGTGCGGAACAGACGCTTATACTCGGTTTGCGGTCGACTGCAAGAAAGAAAGGTCTTGGGTGGCTGAGAATTGAAAACGCTCTTAAAACAACAATAAATGACCGTATAAGGTGTATATGCAGATTACAGGCACAAGGCAGGTTCAAGTATATGGGCTACGGCTGTGAAAGTCTTTGTAATGCACTTTCAACAGCGGTATGGAATCCGAAAGTTTTAACGAAAGACGAACGGCTCGATGACGGAACAAGTGATATAGATACGCTTGACGCTTTCGAGTATACATTTGAAAGAGATATTACAAAATTCATCAGGTATGAGTAAAAGAGGTGAGTAAAAGTGAATTATTCGGCTATGTACGGCGAAATAGTAAGGCTTCTGAGCAAAGACGGTGAGCTTACATATTCTGTCAGCACACAGATGATTTCCTGCATTTCACTTTGGAGTGCTATGTACGAGAACAAGCCGCCTTGGAAGGTCAAAAGAAAAAAGAGTGCAAACTTGTCTGTACAGATAGCTTCCGAAACGGCACGGCTCGTAACTCTGGAAATGACAAGTCTTATCAAAGGCAGTCAGACAGCGGACTATCTCAATGAAATTTATCAGAAAAATGTAATCCCGAAATTACGGAAATACACTGAATACGGTCTTGCTAAGGGTAGTCTGATAATCAAGCCTATAGCGGACGAGAATGGCATAAAAACGCAGTTCATTCAGGCCGACCGATTTTTCCCTATAAGCTTTGACGGCAGCGGAAACCTCATAAAATGCGTATTTACCGACCAAATCAGAAAAGGTAAGAACATCTATACTTTGATTGAAATTGATACCTTTGAAAACGGTCTGCTGAAAATAGAAAACCGCCTGTTCAAGAGCAGTAATGACGGAATGCTCGGCTATGAAGTGGCATTGTCGGAAGTGCCGCAGTGGGAAAGCTTACCCAAAGAAAGCGTATTCTCAGGTGTTGAAAAGCTTCCGTTCGGCTTTTTCCGTTGTCCTTTTGCAAATCAGATTGACAGCTTTTCGCCTTTGGGAGTGTCTTGTTATTCGAGAGCCGTTGACCTCATAGAAGAAGCCGACAGACGATACAACAGTATTTCTTGGGAGTATGAAGCGACTGAAACAGCGGTACATATTTCGGAGAGTATGCTCAAATATGACAAGGATAACGATAAATTCATATATCCCGGAGGAAATGAGCGGCTTTATCGTGCGGTTGAATATTCCGCAGGAGCAAATGATAAGCCTCTGATAGAAACATATTCCCCACAGATACGCAGTACAGAATTATTTGACGGCTGGAATAATCAGCTCCGAATGATTGAATATGCGTGTTGTCTGGCTTACGGTACGCTTTCCAATCCTCAGAACGTTGACAAGACCGCAGAGGAAATCAGAGCCTCAAAACAGCGGTCATACTCTTTTGTGGCAGATGTTCAGACCGCTTTAGAAAACGCTTTAAAAGACTACATAGACGGCTGCTGGTTCTGGTCGCAGATATTTCATTTAGTGCCGAACGGAAAGTATAAGGTGGATTTTGACTGGAACGACAGCATTGTTTCCAGCCCTGACGAAAAACGGAAGCAGGATATTCAAGACCTTAATCTTGGCATTATGCGTCCTGAAGAATATCGTGCAAAGTGGTACAATGAGGATATAAAAACAGCGTTGGAAAACCTGCCGCAGTCGGCTGAGGTAATAGAATGAGATACAAACCAAACGAACTGGAACGGATTTCTATGACGTTTGACGCACCGATGAAACGGCTTGAAGATGAAATTATGACCGATATAGTCCGCAGAATACGGATAAACAGCGAGATTACACGCTCAGCGGACTGGCAGATAAACCGCCTGTATGAGCTTGGAATGAGTAAGCAGGATATTGAAAACCGTATACAGAGCCTTGCAGGAATATCACCGCAGGAAGTACAGAGCCTTTATAGTCAGATACTTGAAAAGGGCTATGCAGAGGACGAGAAAATATACCGTCTGAAAGGCAAGCCGTACATACCGTTTGAAGAAAACGAGCAGTTACAGCAACTTATTTCAGCTACAGCAACTCAGACAAGCGAAAGTATGCAGAATATAACGCAGTCGCTAGGCTTTGCGGTAAAGAATGCAGAGGGTAAAACGGAATTTTTACCGATAGCAAGGTACTATCAAAGCACGCTTGATAATGCTATGCTGGGGATTACTTCGGGAGCATTTGATTATAACACCATACTCAAAAAGACAGTTGCACAGCTTACCAACAACGGTCTAAGAACGATTGATTATGCAAGCGGTCACAGTAACAGAGTAGAAGTCGCCACACGCAGGGCAGTTATGACAGGCTTTAATCAGATAGTGGCAAAGGTCAATGAGGAAAACGCAGAAAAGCTAAAAGCAGAATATTTTGAAATAAGCTGGCATAGTGGAGCAAGACCTTCTCATTGGTGGGGAGGAAAAGTTGTTAATAAAGATGACCTTGTAAAAATATGCGGTCTGGGAGATGTACAGGGCTTATGCGGAGCAAACTGTTACCATAGCTACAGTCCGTTTTTTCCTGAGTTTGATGTGAGAACCTATACCGATGAACAGCTCGAAGAAATGAACAGACAGGAAAATACACTAGTTGAATTTGGCGGTAAACAGTACACCAAATACGAAGCCTTACAGCGACAACGCAGGCTTGAAACTACTATGAGAGCCGAACGTCAGACAATAAAGCTTTTGCAGGAGGGTGGAGCAAGTGAAGAAGAAATAATGCTTGCAAGAGGTCGCTACAGGGTAACGTCCAGCGAGTATACACGTTTTTCTAAAGCTATGAACCTACCACAACAGCGTGAAAGAGTAACCGTTGACGGCTTGGGTAATATCGGTGTTGGAAAATACAAAGTTACCAACAATATCAACAAGCCAAATGTCAAAAATTCTACACCAAATACTATTACAAATTTAAACGGTAATAATCAAAATGGTATTAAATTTACAGAAAACAGTAAAATAAAAGCGGTTAATCCTGTAACTGTTGTTGATACATCAGATATTAATTCATCAAGATACAGAAGACAATTCAATGCTCTCGGTGAACCTACTGATATTACAAGACAGATGTATCAGGAAAGCAAAAATATACTTAATCATAGAACAGGAACGCTCTATGAAGATTTGACGTTCATTGACAGCAGAACAGGAAAAATTATTACTCAAACAGATTATAATGTTGAAAGAGAAGTTATGCCGTCTAAACGAATGAAAAAAATGGTGGAAACATCTGAACCTTATAGTATAATTGCTATTCATAATCACCCTACAAGTTCTGTTCCAAGTATGAGTGATATTAATTCCGCTTGGAAGAAAAAGTATAAATACGGTGTAATTATTTGTCATAACGGAAATTTGTATAAATACAAAATTAATGGAGAATATGATCCTGATTATATTGATATGCTACTTGACAAAGTAAATATAATTATTTACAATAAAGATAAATTAAATAACCAGTTTAAACCACGACTTTCACAGGTATTAGACGATTTGAAAAAAAATAACATTGATTTGGAGGTGTTCTTATGGAAATAAATTATGAAAGTATTTGCCGAAAACTTGGTTTTACACCGGGGGAATATAAGTATAATCTTAGCGACTATGAGGACGATTCCAAAACTTCTCCTTATGCAGTACTTACATTGGACGAATTAGATTTTTTGTGTGAATATATGAAAAAGAACAAACCCAAAAGAAAAAACTTATGAAAAAATTAACCGCCCGTAAAAAGGCGGTATTTTTACAGCAAATTAACGCTGAAAGCCTGACAAATGCGTTATATCGCCCAATAAGGCACTTTTATTTTTATGGGATAATTTATTGAAAATAAATTTAAATCAAAATTAAACGAATTTAAACGGCAATTAAACACTATAATATTCAGTTATTAAGCTCTCAATGTTGAGGGCTTTTTATATTGCACTAAAAACGGTCAGCGGATTAGACCTTAAACAGTCGGCTCAGAGCGGATAGTTAAACGCTTAAAATAACTTATGAGGAGTGGTTCTTGATGAAAACAGAGGATTTGAAAGCACAGGGGCTTACCGATGAACAGATTAACTTTGTGATGTCGGAGAACGGTAAGGACATCAAACGAGAAAAGGACAGGGCGGACAATTACAAGTCACAGCTTGATACGGCAACGCAGACCTTGAAAGGCTTTGAGGGTGTCAATGTTGAGGAAATGAAAAACAAGATTTCTCAGTTGACAGCAGACCTTGAAAACAGTCAGAAAAAGCACGCCGAAGAAATGGCACAGCGTGATTTCAATGAGCTTTTAGGCAGATATGCAAAGGAATACAAGGCACGTGACATCAAGTCCGTTATGCCGTTTCTTGATGTTGAAGCCTTGCGTAAATCCCAAAATCAGAACGAGGACTTAAAGGCTGCATTTGAAGCGGTCAGAAAAGAAAACGGCTATCTTTTTGAAGATGAAAGAATACCCAGAGTTGTAAGCTTTACTTCGGGTATTGATACGAATACAGGCAGTACGACCTCAAAGGCAAATGAAGCTTTGAGGTCGTTTTTTGGAAAGGAATGATAATTTATGGCAGCAATAATTTCAAGAGAAAATGCTGAGGCTATCATCAGGGAACAGGTTATTCCCGAAGTTTTTCAGCACGCACCCGAACAGTCGGCTTTTATGGCACTTGCGAGAAAAATGCCCAATATGACCTCAAATCAGACAAGAATGAGAGTGCTTGACGTACTCCCTATGGCTTACTGGGTAGACGGCGACACAGGCTATAAGCAGACCTCTAATCAGGCTTGGGACAACGTATATATGACTGCAGGTGAGCTTGCCGTTATTGTACCTATTCCCGAAGCGGTTCTCAGTGACGCTGAATTTGATATTTTCGGAGAAGTAACACCGCAGGTAACGGCAGCTATTGCAAAAAAGATTGACGAAGCTGTTATTTTCGGAAACGGTCGACCTCCGCAGTGGCAGACAGACATCATAACAAGAGCAAGACAGGCAGGAAACAATGTAGCCGTTGCTCAGAATAAAGATATGTATGACCTTATTCTCGGCGAGGGCGGAGTATTCAACAAGGTTGAAGCTTTCGGCTATCCTGTTACGGGTGTTATATCTTCCCTGAATATGAAAGCTAAGCTCAGAGGTCTGAGAACTACGGACGGTGCTCCTATTTTCTCTCAGAATATGCAGGGGACAACTCAGTATGCACTTGACGGAAATCCTATGTACTTCCCTAAAAACGGTGCTTTCGATAACAGCGTTGCACAGCTTATTGTCGGCGATTTTTCTCAGGCAGTTTACTCTATCCGTCAGGATATTACGGTTAAAATTCTCAGTGAGGGCATTATTCAGAACCCCACGACAAAGGCTATCGAATACAACCTTGCACAGCAGGATATGGTCGCACTCAGAATTGTATTCCGTATGGGCTGGGCTTTGCCGAACCCTGTTTCAATGCTCGATACTGACAGAACATCGTGTCCTTTTGCGTATCTCGAGCCTGCTACGCCTGTTACAACTCAGACCGTGACATTTACAGTCAAGGACGGTGCAGGCAATGACGCTAACGCAATAGCAAATGCAAGAGTGAATGTATCGGGTGCTATGCTCAAGACCAATGTAAGCGGTCAGGCTGTGTTCAATCTCAGAAGCGGAAGCTATGATGTCAAGGTTACTGCAAGCGGCTTCAAAGCTGTTACCGACAGCGTAACGGTGGCAAGCTCAGCAGTAACAAAAAATATCGTACTTACTGCAAATTCTTAAATACAAGGGGCGGTACTGATGAATTACGCTGACGAAAATTTCTATACAGAAAGTTATCTTTGCGGCAAAGAGGCGGTTATCAATACCGCCTTTGATTTTTATTCCCGAAAAGCAAGCACCGTTATCAGAACCTTTACAGGCAACAATATTGACGAAAACAATATCCCCGAATGCGTGAAAATGTGTTGCTGTGAAGTCGCTGAAAGCTTTTTCAGATACGAAAAGCTTTTAAACGGCAGTACCGCAGGAATGACCTCTCAGCATATCGGTGATCTATCGGTAAATTATGAAAGCTCAGTGACGCTTCTGCAAAAACAGGCAGACGAAAACAGACAGATAATTTACCGCTGGCTTTCGGGAACAGGTCTGCTCTACAGAGGTGTTTATTAATGCTTACAAATACGGATTGTACCCTTTACCACTTCAATAAACTGACACAAGGTTATGACCGTTATTATCTTTCGGCGGTAATGTGGCAGGAAAGCAGAACTCAGAAAATCGGAAAACAAGGTGTTATTGTGTCGGACGATGTAAACATCTATGTGCCGAAAGAAATTGCGACATTCCCAAAATGTGAGCTTACTAGGGATATGCTCGTAAAAGGAAATATTGATTTTATTTTTGACAATACATCTCAGAAAACCGTGTCTGAAAGCCTGAAAGAGTTTAACCATACCTATCCCGAAAGCGTAACGGTTCTGACTTATGAGGATAAGCGATACAGCGTAAATGAACAGCTTGACCATATCAAGCTTACAGCGAGGTGATAATATGGCAAATCAGATAACAAGAACCTATGTACAGACACCGCAAGGTCGCATTGTGGAAGTCCGACACCGTAACGGCAGAATAGCTATGGAATTGCAGTGGAATCCGAGCTTTTCACAGAGAATGAACCGAAATTTCAACGATGTACAGATGTATGTGGACAGCACGGTTATCCGATTAATGACACCATACACACCTATGCGAAACGGCGTTCTATATAAGTCGGCTACACTCGGAACGGTTATAGGAAGCGGCGAAATAAAGCAGGTTGCACCATATGCAAGATTTCAGTATTACGGAAATGTTATGGTAAGCCGTATTACAGGCTCAGCTTGGGCGAGAAACGGCGAAAGCAAGGTGATTACAAATAATCCCTTGCAGTATGATACAAGCCGTCACCCTCTTGCAGGAAAGATGTGGTTTGAGCGTATGAAAGCCGATAAAAAAGACGCTATTCTGCAAGGTGCAAGACGATTTCTGAACAGGTGATTTTTTATGAACATTATCGAAACAGTAAAAGATTTATTACAGAGATTTCCGAAAATAAGCGATGTCTGTAATGACGTTCACGTTGACTTTACAGAAACGGAAGCAGACAGCTACGGACTTTCACCTACAGGCGATACGCTTTTGTTTGAGGACGTTTTAGGCAATCAGACACGACAGCATACATTTACGCTTTATGCCGTGTATCAGAGCCTTAACGATTATGACAGACTGGGCAAACAGCGGTGTTCTGTTGGAGCTGCAAATGTGGCTTGAACGTGAGGGAACGGGTATGAGCATTTCGGCAGAGGTCGGAAACGAAACATTCACAGGTACTGTAAAGAAAATAGTCTGCTCAAACGGAATGGTTTACGCAGTACCGCAGGAAAATATGACAGACGGCGTTATGTATCAGTTACAGATTAACGCACAATATACAATAGAAAGCGAGGAATTTTAAATGCCTGATAACACAACAACAGCAGCTCCCATAGGAAAGCTAAAAAGAAGTCATTTACTGCACTACATAGACGCAAGTTTTGGCGGTTCTAATCCGAGCTGGTTTTTGATAGGCAAGGATATTGAGGATATGAGCATAAACCTCAACGCCGAAACGGAAACAAAGAAAAACATATGGGACGAAACGGTTACCAATGACAAGGGCTACTCACCCGATGCGGAGGTAAATACCTACTACGCCAACACTGATGACAGTATTTATGAAAAAATCAAGGATATAGCTATGAACCGTCTGACAGGCGATGACTGCAAGACAAAAATCCTTGAAGTCTGGGTTGACAAAACGGAAGCTCCTTTTGATGCTTGGACGGAGTATATTATAGTCAAGCCGCAGAGCTACGGAGGACCACAGGGCGGTGTTAGTATTCCGTATAACATCAGTTTTGATGGCAACCGCACAGACGGAACGGTTACTATTGCCAACAAAGTACCTACCTTTACCGAAACAACTTAACGAGGTGTTGACTTATGCAGAATATTAATTTTGATGACGGCATAAAAACTTATATGCTCAACAATGATGAAAGCACAGTAATAAGGGTAAATACTTCCGATTACGGAATAGTTGACAGGTTCGACAAGGTAAAGCAGGAACTTGAAAAGCTTGCAGACAAAGCAGACGCTTTGCAAAGCTTAGGAAATGCTGACGAAAGCGAAATGAAGAAGCTTGACAGTATAATCCGTGAAAAAGTCAACTATATATTCGGCTCTGATGTGAGTACACCTGCCTTCGGCTGTGCTTACTGTTTTTCTCCGTCCAACGGAATGCCTGTATTTGCAAACTTCGTAAATGCGATTATGCCGGTAATCGAAAAGGAAATGAAGCTTGAAACAGAGAAAATGCAGCTTAATATAAGCAAGTATACAAATCAGCTTGCAAAGATAACAGGCGAATGATAGGGTTATTACCGAAAAGCCTTGAAATTGACGGTGTAGAATACAAAATCCATTCTGATTATCGTGTGGCACTGTTGATTTTCAAGGCTTACCGTGACAATAAACTTTCCGATTATGAAAAGTCTATGGTATGTCTGAAATGTCTGTTTCAGGAAATGCCGAAGGACCTGAATAAGGCACTGGAAAAAGCGGTATGGTTTTTAGACGGTGGTGATATGCCGAAGTCGAAACAAGCTCCTGCTCCTATGATGGACTGGGAGCAAGACCAGTACATTATCTTTCCTGCACTGAATAAGGTAGCAGGCTATGAAATACGGTCGGTAAAATATCTGCATTGGTGGAGCTTACTTGGACTTTTTCACGAAATTGACGAAGGCTTATACTCTCAGGTAATGAATATCAGGGCAAAGAAAATCAAAGGCAAAAGACTTGAAAAGTGGGAACGGGATTTCTATATAGAACACAGGGAACTCATTGACATCAGACACGAACTCACCGCAGAGGAACAGGCAGAACTGGATTTTATCAACAATCTTGTCTGAATTTGTTGACATATCATTATATGTACATTATAATGTACATATAATGATAATGAGGTGATACTTATGTTGAATACCAATGCCACGAATTTCAGAAAGAATATGTTTGAACTCCTTGACCGAACCGTAAAATATAATGAGCCTGTCAGTATCAGCACCAAAAACGGTAACGCAGTGCTTATCAGTGAGGACGATTATAACAGTCTGATGGAAACCTTATACCTGACTTCTGTTCTCGGAATGAAAGAAAAACTCATAGACGGAATACATACTCCGATAGAGGAGTGTGAAGACTTTGAGTGGTAAATACCGAATTGTGATTACAAAATCGGCACAGAAAGACAAGGAAAAAATCAAACAGCAACCTGCATTAAAGAAAAAGGTCAATAATCTTCTGGAAATTATCAAAGACAATCCATATCAGAACCCACCGCCGTATGAAAAGTTACTCGGAAATTTAAGTGAATGTTATTCCAGACGAATAAATATCCAACATCGGTTAGTCTATACGGTAGATGAAGAACAGAAAGTTGTCAAGATTATTTCTATGTGGACGCATTATGAATTTTAAGCACTCTGACTTCAGAGTGCTTTTTCATATCCAAAACAGGAGGTGAAGTAGTTGCAATATGACGGAAGTATAAACTTTGATACAAGAATTGACAGAAGAGGATTTAACCAAGGAATAAGAGATATGCCGAATGCTGTTGAAAGTTTAAAAAGAACGTTTGAAAATCTCGCAAAAACTATAGGGATAGCTTTCAGCGTAGGAGCGGTTTTAAATTTCAGCAAAGCGTGTCTGTCAGCAAACCAGACGCAGATAGAAGCAGAGGCACGTCTTGGAGCCAGGGTTTTTGAACGAGTTAATTTTTTATGAACAATTTCTTAACTTGAGATGAAATTTGATTTCTTTCAAAGTAAATTGCAATTAATGTGACTTAATACACTGCTTAAACCGAGCAAATAACTCTAGATTTCGAGAAACACTCACATTTATTTATAGGAATATTAACTTTGTTAATATTTTGTTTACTCATTCAAAAGCCCTGGTCTAGGAGCTACTATGCGTAACACTATAAAGGCGACAAAAGAAGAAATACAGTCAGTAAAAGAACTTGCAAGTGAGTTACAGGGTGTAGGCATTGTCGGTGATGAAGTACAGCTTGCAGGTATGCAGGAACTGGCAACCTATGTTGAAAATGCGGAAAGTCTGAAAACAATGTTGCCGGTACTTGATGATATGATAGCTCAGCAGTACGGCTACAATGCTACAACAGACAGTGCTGTTACTATCTCTACGATGCTTGGCAAAGTCTTACAGGGACAAACATCAGCATTAAGCAGATACGGTTATTCTTTTGATGAGGCACAGGAAAAGTTACTCAAATACGGCACGGAAGAAGAACGAGTAGCAACACTGGCACAAGTTGTCAGTGAGAGTGTTGGCGGTGTCAATAAAGCGTTGGCAGACACGCCCACAGGTAAAATGAAACAACTATCCAACGATTTCGGCGATTTGCAGGAAACTTTGGGAAATATGATTTCCAACTATAAATGAGCAAATTTGATAAAGCATAGTAAAGATGCACAAAATATTAAGAAGCAAGCATGCTGAATAAATCAGCAATATCATATCCAGACTTGCCGAAGTTATAGATATAAAGAATATGTTCCTTATGAACAGTATTGGAAAGAAGATGAAATCCTTCTGAAAAATCAAAGGATTTCGATTGAGAGCAGGAAACAAAATGAGCAAGGGATGTTATCAGCCAAAAACGATTATAGCAATGCAATAAAATAGCACAACGCAATAAAAAGTGATATAATGGAGGAAGATAATAAAGAAGAGGTGTAGAAAATGTTAAGTGAAGACAGTAAGTGGAGAATATTAAAAGCTGTGCAAAG
>Ga0310695_10006406_pt1 | contig 19471 bp, 12 predicted proteins | sample RumenRJG_04DNA_FD_203882 | JGI IMG/M metagenome (GOLD analysis project Ga0310695, IMG submission 203882) | Bovine rumen microbial communities from Lethbridge, Alberta, Canada - RJG_04 (v2) (version 2) | ecosystem: Host-associated > Mammals > Digestive system > Stomach > Rumen | place: Canada...
CACGAGGGCTTGTTCCTCTCGTTCCAATATCCGGTGGAGATACCCGGTGTGTCGATGACCAACTTCATGAAAGCGGCCATCAACGAGAAGCGCAAATACCAGGGTCTGCCCGAACTGAAGGCAGGCGAGTTTCTGAAGCTGATGCGCGAGCGGCAGAAGGTGGTGCAGTTGGACAACCGGCTGGCCAATCGCTCGGTCAACGAGGGTTTCAGCGGTGGCGAGAAGAAGCGCAACGAGATATTCCAGATGGCGATGCTCGAGCCGAAGCTGTCGATTCTCGACGAGACGGACTCTGGTCTCGATGTGGATGCCATGCGCATTGTGGCCGAGGGCGTGAACATGCTGCGCACTCCTGACAGTAGTTGCATTGTCATCACCCACTACGACCGCCTCCTGGAGATGATCCGCCCCGACGTGGTGCATGTGCTCTACCAAGGACAGATTGTGAAAACAGCCGGACCAGAACTGGCTGTGGAGATTCAGGAGCGTGGCTACGACTGGATCAAGGAAGAAGCTGATAAGAATTAGCAGTTAGGATTGTACTGAGCATGATGAACAGTGAGCAGCAATATATCGACCTCTACGGGCAATGTCGCGAGATGATTTGCCAGCACAGTAGCGAGGTGATGAACGCCCGGCGCGATGAGGCTTTCGAACGGTTCAAGGCCAACGGCTTCCCCACACGGAAGGTGGAGCGCTACAAATATACCGACATGCAGCAGCTCTTCGCACCCGACTATGGGCTGAATCTGAACCGGCTGGAGATTCCCGTCAATCCCTACGATGCCTTCCGATGTGATGTCCCCAACTTGTCGACATCGCTCTATTTCGTGGTCAACGACGCTTTCTACTCCAAGGTGCTTCCCAAGAGCCAACTGCCCGAGGGCGTGATTGTTGGTTCGTTGCGCGAACATGCCGACAAGGTGGCCCACCTCTATGGCCGCCTGGCCGACACCGCCGATGCCGTGACGGCACTGAACACGATGCTGGCGCAAGACGGACTGCTGGTGTATGTGCCCGACAACACGGTGATAGACCGCACCATTCAGGTAATCAATATCCTGCGGTCGGACGTCGACCTGATGGTCAACCGCCGCGTGCTGATTGTCATGGGCCGTCATGCCGAGGCCAAGTTCCTCTTTTGCGACCATGCTGCCGACGACCGCCGCTTCTTGGCCACGCAGGTCATCGAGGCCTTCGTGGGCGATGAAGCATCGCTCGACCTCTATTGTCTGGAGGAGACGCATGCCAAAAACACCCGTGTGAGCAATGTCTATATCGACCAGCAACGGGGCAGCCGCGTGAACCACAATGTCATCACCCTGCACAATGGGACGACACGCAACATGCTCAACCTCAACCTCAACGGTGAGGGAGCAGAGTGCTACTGCAGCGGTTGCGTGATAGCCGACAAGCAGCAGCATGTCGACAACAATACGCTCATCACCCACCACGCCGCCCATTGTCAGAGCGACGAACTCTATAAATATGTATTAGACGAGCAGGCCGTGGGTGCCTTTGCCGGCAAGGTGTATGTAGCCCCTGGGGCGCAGAAGACCTCGTCGCAGATGACCAACCAGAATCTCTGTGCCACCCGAGAGACACGGATGTTCACGCAGCCGATGCTCGAAATCTACGCCGACGACGTGAAATGTGCCCACGGCTCAACGGTGGGTCAACTCAACGATGCTGCCCTCTTCTACATGCAACAGCGCGGCATACCGCAGCACGAGGCACGACTGCTCCTGCAGTTCGCCTTCATCAACGAGGTTGTCGACAAGATGAAGCTCCAGCCGCTGCGCGACCGTCTGCATTATCTCGTAGAAAAGCGCTTCCGCGGCGAGCTGAACAAATGCGAGGGCTGCCGCCTTTGCCGATAACCCAAGGTTTCGTAAGTCGCTGTATCACAGCACCCCACCCCCAAAAACATCAGCCATGCCCACTACAACCCCATACCCCATCGAAAAAATCCGTGCCGATTTCCCCATCCTTTCGCGCGAAGTATATGGCCGGCCATTGGTTTATCTCGACAATGCTGCCACCACGCAGAAACCCCTCTGCGTGCTTGATGCCATGCGCGAAGAATACCTGAACGCGAACGCCAACGTGCATCGCGGCGTGCACTACCTCTCCCAACGGGCCACCGACTTGCATGAAGGCGCCCGTGAGACAGTCCGACAGTTCATCAATGCTGCCAAGACCGAGGAGATTGTCTTCACCCGCGGCACCACAGAGAGCATTAACCTCGTGGCTTCTTCCCTTGCTTCTATGTGGCGTGATTCGGTCACGTCAACCCCAGAGGTCATCGTCACCACGATGGAGCACCACTCCAACATTGTGCCCTGGCAGCTCAACGGATTCCGCGTGCGCCCCATCCCCATCACCGACGACGGGCAGCTGCTCCTCGACGAATACGAGAAACTCTTCAGCGAGCAGACACGCATTGTGGCCGTTGCCCATGTGAGCAACGTCTTGGGCGTAGTGAATCCTGTGGAGGAAATCATTCGCATCGCTCATGAACACGGTGTGCCCGTACTGATCGACGGCGCCCAAAGCGCTCCCCATTTCGCCATCGACGTGCAGAAGCTCGACTGCGACTTCTTCGCCTTCAGTGGCCATAAGATGTACGGTCCGACGGGTGTCGGCGTTCTTTATGGCAAGGAGGAATGGCTCGACCGTCTGCCGCCCTATCAGGGTGGCGGCGAGATGATCCACAAAGTGAGCTTCGAGCGCACCACCTACGCCCAGCTGCCCTTTAAGTTTGAGGCAGGAACCCCAGACTATGTAGCCACCCACGGACTGGCCACCGCCATCGACTACCTCACTAAGCTCAGCTTCGACCAGATACGGCAGCACGAACAAGAACTCACCCGCTACGCTGTGGAGCAACTGACGAAGATAGAAGGAATCAAGATATACGGCCTCTCTGGTGATGCGGTGGTCTCCTTCAATGTTGGAGATATCCACCACCTCGACCTCGGAACGCTTCTCGACCGCCTCGGCATCGCCGTACGCACCGGCCACCACTGTGCCCAACCCCTGATGAACCGTTTGGGTATCCTCGGCACCGTGCGCGCTTCTTTTGCCCTCTACAACACCCGCGAAGAGGTGGACATACTTGTAGACGGAGTGCGGCGTGTCAGTCAAATGTTCTGACACTTTGGCCATAATAGGTATAGACTTGCTGATAAAATACGTTATTTTGCTTAAAAAATGATACAAATAGATGCGCTTGCGATTATTTTTTCGTAACTTTGCATCCCTTTCAACAATTATTCAAAAAAATATGAGGAGATTATTATTCATGTTGTCGCTCGTGTTGACAACGTTAACTGTATCAGCCATTCCCGCCAAGCAAGGACAATGGCAAATCATCACATTGGCCGACGGCACAGAGGTCAGGGTTATGCTCAAAGGCGACGAGCACGCCCACTACTATCAGGATGCCGAAGGCAACAACTATGTGTTCGACGAAACGCTGAAAGCCTATAAGACTGCCGACATGCAGAAGCTGAAGAAGCAGGCCGCAGAACGTCGCACCAAGGTAAATTCACGCTTGGGCAAGCGCCGCAACGCCCGCCGGATAGGTACAATAGAAGACGAGTTCGTCGGCAGCAAGCGCGGACTGATCATTATGGTGGAATTCACCGACAAGAAATTCCAAGAGGAAAACAATCTGGAACTATACAAACGCGTTGCCAACGAAGAGGACTTCACGCATTCCGTGGGCTTTAAAGGCTCCGTCCACGACTATTTCAAGGCACAGAGCCGAGGCGTCTTCGACCTCACCTTCGATGTCGTCGGTCCCGTGCAGCTGAAACACAACTATTCTTTCTATGGCAGAGACAGTGGTGGACGGGGCAACGACGTCCACCCCGACTCCATGGTCGTCGAGGCCTGCCTGGGGGTTGCCGATGAAGTAGACTTCAAAGACTACGACTGGAATGACGACGGCGAGGCCGATCAGGTGTTCGTGCTTTATGCAGGACCCGGACAGGCCAACGGAGGCTCTTCAAGCACCATTTGGCCTCACATGTACTGGCTGAGTGCCACTGACTGCTCCCTCATCATCGACGACGTCATCGTCGACACCTATGCCTGCAGTTGTGAACTGCAACCTGTCTATTTAGGCTACACTGCCACGGGCTGGAAAATCGATGGCAACGGCACCATCTGCCATGAGTTCAGCCATTGTCTGGGCTATCCCGACATGTACGATACCGACGATGGAGGCAACTACGGCATGGGCACCTGGGACCTGATGGACCAAGGTAGCTACAACGACAATGGGTTCTGCCCAGCAGGCTATACCGGATGGGAACGTTGGGTGGCCGGATGGCTGGAGCCCATCGAGCTGGAAGGCACCATGGAGGTGGACAATCTGAAGGCACTCTCCGACGGGGGCGAATCATACATCGTCTACAACAAAGGCCATAGGGACGAGTACTACATTCTGGAAAACCGCCAGAAGACGGGCTGGGATGCTTCGCTTGGAGGAAATGGACTGCTCATTAGCCGCATCGACTATAATAAGAATCTGTGGGAGCAAAACATCGTCAACTCCACATCATCTTACTACAACGACCACGAGCAATGCACCGTATTCCACGCCAACAATGCTTCCAGCAGACGAGCAAAGGCTTCGGGCGACGCCTATCCCTATGCCTCCAACAACCAACTCAACAACCAACTCACCAACCTCTCGGCGCCCGCTGCCACGGTCTACAACAAGAATATCGACGGTTCGTATTTCATGAATGTGGAAATCACCGACATCACCCGCAACGACGACGGTACCGTATCGTTCAAGTTCACTGACGGCTCCGACGACCCCAACGCCCAAAAGCCTCAGACAACCGACCTGGACAAACTGCCCACCTTGACCTACGGCGACGATGACTATCAGCTTCCTCTGACCACCAACGAGGAACTCCCCCTCACATGGACCAGCAGCAACACCGATGTGGCCACCATCAGCGACAATATGATTCATATCCTAAAGGCAGGCAACTCCACCATCACCGCAACGCAGGAGGGCAACGACGCGTATTATCCGTTCACGAAGACGTTCTCGCTGACCATTGCCAAAGCCCAGCTCACCATCACCGTCAAAGACACTACCATGGTAGAGGGCGACGAAGTGCCTGAGTTCACCATCACGTACAGCGGTTTCCAATATGGAGAAGACAGTACGGCGCTCACCAAGTTGCCCATTGCCAAGACCACAGCCACCAGCGCCAGCAAACCAGGCAAATACACCATCCGTGTGTCAGGAGCCAAAAGCGACAACTACACGATGAAGTATGTGAGCGGCAAACTGATCATCACAGAAAAGCCCGCACCTGAACGTGTGGCACAGACCCTCGAACTGGCTGAGCAACTCACCATGACCGAGGGCGACGAGCCCTACACCCTGCCTGAGACCACCAACGAGGGGCTCTCCTTGGTGTGGACCGTGGCCGACGAGAGCATCGCCACGGTGAGCGACCACCTGCTCACGGTCATCGCAGCCGGCTCCACCACCGTCACCGCCACCCAGGAGGGCAACGACGAGTACCTGCCCTTCGAACTGCAGTTCACGCTGACCGTCGATCCAAAGCCTGTCATCCCGACGGCCATCCGCGAAATAGGCATCGACCTGATGGACAATAAGCCCATCTACAACATCGGTGGGCAACGCATCGAAGGCATCCCCCAGAAGAAGGGTATCTATATCGTAGGCGGAAAGAAAATCGTTTTTTAATAACTATCTTTGACAAAGGAGCCCTGCGGCAACGCATGGGTTCCTTTTGTCTTTCAAAAATAGAAGACTAAGGAGTTTTCCCAAAAGCAGGCCAAAGATTGTATGCTAAAAAGCTTTTACCAACAAGGAGTGGTGGAGGCCGGCTGCGACGAAGCTGGCCGCGGCTGTCTGGCAGGCAGCGTCTACGCGGCGGCAGTCATCCTGCCCCCTGACTACCAGAACGAGGAACTCAACGACTCGAAACAGCTCACCGACCGCAAGCGTAAGCTGCTGCGCGACACCATCCAGCGCGACGCCATCGCGTGGGCAGTGGGCGTTGTCACTCCTGAAGAGATCGACCGCATCAACATCCTCCGCGCCAGCTTCCTGGCCATGCATCGCGCCATCGACCAGCTCTCCGTGCGTCCAGAAGCCCTCATCATCGACGGCAACCGCTTCATTCCCTACCACCCTGTGGTCGACGGTTCATCCGTCGCTCCCCCCCTACCCCACCACTGCATCGTGAAGGGCGATGCGAAATACCTCTCCATCGCTGCCGCCAGTATCCTGGCCAAGACCTATCGCGACGACTATATGGATCAACTGGCAGAACAATACCCACACTACGACTGGCAGCACAACAAGGGCTACCCCACGCGGAAACACCGCGAGGCCATCCGACAGTACGGGGTGACCCCCTACCACCGCCTGTCGTACAACCTCTTGGGCGACGGGCAACTGGAAATCCCATTCGGAGAGTAGACATCCCCCTCACCCCTCACTAATCACCACTCACCCCCCACCACTCACCACTATGAGAAGAGCCATCTTATTCGTATTGATCGTATGCTTATCGGTAGCGGCCTCGGCCATTCCCGCTAAGCGCGGACAGTGGACCACCCTCACACTGGCCGACGGCAGCAGGGTGAAAGCCCTGCTCGTGGGCGACGAACACCTGCACTACTGGCAGGATGAACAGGGACGGCAGTATGTGTTCGACGAGGCAACAAACCGCCATGTCGCCACCGACATGTCCACTCTGAAAGCCCGCACCGCTATCCGACGTGCCCGTGCCGCCAACCGTCGCCACCGCCGCATGGCACAGCGCCGCATCGGCAACTACGGCGACTACACCGGCCAGAAGAAAGGGCTCATCATCCTGGTGGAATACGCCGATGTGCATTTCCAACCCACACATACACTCGAGCTCTATAAACAGATTGCCAACGAGGAGAACTTCTCCAACGACATGGGCTTCTGTGGCTCCGTCCACGACTATTTCAAGGCGCAAAGCCAAGGACAGTTCGACCTCACCTTCGACGTCTACGGCCCCGTCCCTTTGGCCAACAACCGAAGCTACTACGGCAACAACGACGACCAGGGCAACGACCAGCACCCTGAGGAGATGGTCATTGAGGCTTGTACGGCCCTCGGCAATGAACTGGACCTCAGCCAATACGACTGGGACGGCGACGGCGAGGTCGACCAGGTGTTTCTCCTCTATGCCGGCAAGGGCGAGGCCAACGGGGGCAGCAGAGACACGGTGTGGCCCCACGAGTGGACACTCGAAGAGGCTGGACAGGAGCTGACTTTGAACGGCTACCGCATCAACACCTATGGCTGCAGCTGCGAACTGCAACCCTCCGGCATCGACGGCATAGGCACCATCTGCCATGAGTTCAGCCACTGTCTCGGCTATCCTGATATGTACGACATCAACTATGGTGGCCACTATGGCATGGACAATTGGGATGTGATGAGCCACGGCAGTTACAATGGCAGAGGCTTCATACCCGCAGGATATACCAGCTACGAGAAGATGGCAGCCGGATGGCTCGCACCCATCGAACTGAAAGGCACAATGGCCGTCAATGGTCTCAAGGCACTTTCGGAAGGTGGCAACTCCTACATCATTTATAACAAGGGACACAACGACGAATACTATCTCGTGGAAAACCGACAACCCACCCAGTGGGACCGCGCCATCGGGGGATCAGGCCTGCTCATCCTCCACGTCGACTACAAACCGGAGCTGTGGGCGGCCAACATCGTCAACTCCACCGGCTCTTTTGGCGAGGACTATGGCTTCAATCCGCCTGTCTACAACAACCACGAGATGTGCACCGTGTTCCACGCCGGTAGCTACGACGATGTTTTCTCGCCCTCCACTGACACCTACCCCTTCGAAGGCAACGATAGCTTGACCAACTATTCCAAACCCATAGCCAAACTCTACAACAAAAACACCGACGGAATGTACTACATGAACATCCGGCTGAGCGAAATGAAGATCACCGACGGCAAGGCTTCGTTCCGTTTCACCGACAATGTGCCCTCCGTCATCAGCGAAGAGCAGGAGCTCACCGACACCCTATTCTACGAGTCGTTCAACCAGTGTGCTGGCAAAGGTGGCAACGACGGCCTGTGGAGCGGCAACATTGCCACGGGAGCCTTCACTCCCGACAACCCCTGGACCCAGAACAAAGCCTATGGCGCCAATCAATGCGCCAGAGTGGGCAACACGAGTGCAGCAGGCTATCTCGTCACACCCGAAATCGACATTCAGGGCACTGCCCTCGTCAAATTCCTCGCCGCTCCTTGGAACATCGACGAAAACTTTATGTATGTGATGCCCGACGATGGCTATGAAGCCGAATTCTCTGAGTCGGTGTTCGACCTCATGACACCCCATCAGTGGACCGAACACACGCTCACCCTCAACGGCAATGGCCCCCTCAAGTTGCTCTTCTACTCCAACAGGTACCGCTTCTTCATCGATGAAATCGTGGTCATCGGCGCCTCCGGTCAAACTCCCGTCATCCCCGACGACCCTGACAAACCGCAACCCATCGAAGGTTTCCTCCCACTCGGCATGGCAACCTTCACCGACGGCAGCCTCTGCGAAATCTATACCGACAACTATGGCAACCCCTTCAACCCCGTCACCTATGAGGTGGAGATTCAGGAAAGCGCCAGCACGCCAGGTCTTTTCCGCCTCATGAATCCCTACGGCACGGCCTATCCCTACTACGAGGAGGAGAAGTATTACAACGAGAAGGACTGGCACATCGACATCCATGCCGAGAACCCGCAAGCCGTCTACATCGACCGCCAACCCACAGGATGGAAGGAAGGCGGACCCACCGACATCCAATCGGTCGGGGCCTATTGGCTGCAAAACGGCTACGACCTGCAGCAGGCCATCGATGAAGGTGTCATGGGAACGCTTGTCGATGGCGTCATCACCTTCCCCAAGTCGGGCATCTACATTTATCTCCAAGACAATGACGCTCCCCGGACCGTCAACCGTTCAGGCAGCACAATGATTATCCTGCCCGCATCCTACCAAAAGCCGACCTCCATCGGGCTCATAGAGCCGTCGACTACAGTTTCGGCCACACAAGAAGGGGTGTACGACCTGCAGGGGCGCCTCATCGGGTACCACACGCCCCATAGCACCACAAATGACCATTGGTTGATGAATCAGGGATCTTGCAAAAAGGGCATCTACCTTGTGCGCTCCGCTAACAGTGGCCAGCAGGGCACACAGACCAGAAAGATCATTATCCGTTAAAAGAATAAAGAACAAAAGGCATATCCTTTGTGCGCTCCATTACCCTCAGAGCGCGCAAAGGAGTCAGGGTTCTTCCTCGACAAACTCGAAATCGTGCCAGCGAAGGGTTGGCGCGATTTTTTTCGCCATCGAGGCATGTACAATGTGGATGGATTCTTTGTCCGTTCCATAACCGATAATCCTCGGCTCATAGCCATGCTGCTCTTCGTCCTCGAAAGGTTCGTCGATGACGAAATACTGCACATTGTTCCCATCGAGCACCGCATAGTAGTGGGTGTGCATGAAGTCGCTCGTGTAGACCACGACGTCGTCTTTCGTCCAGGGGGCATCGTCTTCCGGCTTGGGCTGGAAGATGTCGTTCAACAAATACATCATACCGTCGCAGCCCACCATCTGCATATCGCCCTTGAACTCGGCGAAGAGAGCATACTCAGCCTCACCCTGTTCTTGTGCAGGGGCCTTGCGCAGGCAGAGAATCGGACTCCCGCAATTCGTCGGGTCGAAGAGGGCATAGCTCAGGAATCCCTGCTCGCTGGCTTGCAGCCAGTCGTCATCAGCAAAACACTGATAGCGGAAATCCTCTATCCGCGTCTTGGCTTCATGGTGCTGCATGCCATCCCATGTGTAGACATGCGTCAGGTTGGGAAACAGGGGGTCGTATTCCATGAGCTCGAAGTCCGTGCCCGTCATGGGCAGGTTCCAGCCGAGTTGTGCATGCGGGTGATCTTTGCGGAATTCGTCCCGCGGACTGCGCTCCGACTTCAGCGTCTCTGTCTCAGGGTCGTAGTCGTACCAGCAGAGCACATTCGGCACGGGGTCGTGTTGATCGTAGAGGCTGACGGCAAAGAGCCGATGACCGTTCTTGCGTTTCCAGACGCAGGCCTGCATCTGGTCGATATCAGTCTCAGAGGCCAGGTCCACGTAGCCATTGCGGCGGTCCACCAGCACGCGGTAGTCGTCATCACTCACATACTGTTCACCGTCTTTCAAACTTGCCGCCCTTCTCAACACCTGTTCTGTCACCCATGTGGGAAACTGGTTGTGGAAGGCCTTAAGCAGCTTCATGACGTCAGGTGTTTGCCCACCACCTTTCACGGCGATGGTTTTCTTCTCCCATAGATAGGCCACGTCCGAATTGCTCTTCACTTCTTGCGCCGTTGCTGTGGTCATCACGCCCAGCAGGCAGACCATGCTTATCAAGAATTGTCTCATGTGAATAATCTTTTATTAGAAATTAGAGAATAACCTTCTTACTGATTCGCGACAGCGGGCACGAGGATGCTACGATAGCGCTCAGCATCACTCAGCAGTCGGCAAGCCTCGCGCAGCTGCTTGTCGGAGGGCAGCGCATTCTCGATGGCACCCGACTGGAAATAGTAGGCGGCCACGATATCGTTGGCCATCACCTGCTTGATAGCCTCCTTGTGGCGGTCCATGTCGCGGGCGATGTTGTTGTGGTTCAGTTTGTTTTCCAAAGCCTCAAACTCTGCCTTGGCTTCCTCATAATAACCCTCGAACTCCATCAGCTTCTTCAGGTCCTCCATCGCCTTTCCACTCTCCGGGTCGTAGGTAAAACCACTCTCCACGACACGTTTCTTGAATGCCTCAAAGTCCTCGTCGCTGATGGCAAACTCGCGAGGCGAGACAATGGTGGGATGCTTGGCAATGTATTCTACCTCGTAGTCGAACATCACCTCCGTCGAGTCGCGGCCCGAAGCACTGAGGTAGTATACGATGTTGGGCAGCGAGTCGGGCTTCACCTCCACATCAGGCATGATGCCGCCACCGTCACGCACGATGCGCCCGCCCAAGGTGCGGAACTCACGGGTGAGCGAGTCGGGAATATGCTCCATGTAGCCGCCGTCGCCATGCTTGTAGTTGATGGCCTGGATGCAACGGCCCGAAGGAATGTAGTATTTGCTGGTGGTCAGCTTCATCTGGGCATTGTAGGGCAGGTCCATGGGCAACTGCACGAGTCCCTTCCCGTACGTGCGTGTACCTACGATTACCGCCCGGTCCAAATCCTGCAGGGCACCACTGGTAATCTCACTGGCCGAGGCCGACGAGCCGTTCACCAGCACCACCAGAGGCATCACTGTGTCCAAGGGTTCCACGGTGGTCACGTAGTCATGGTTGGCGCGTTTCAGTTTGCCGCGGTTCGAGGCCACGGTGACGCCACTCCTCACGAAAAGGTTCACGATGTTGGCAGCCTCAGCCTCACTGCCGCCACCGTTGCCGCGGAGGTCCAGCACCAAGGCCTTCATCCCCTGGTTCTTCAGGTCGATGACAGCTCGGCGCACATCCTTTGAGCAGTTCTCCGTGAAGCTGTTCAGGTTGACATAGCCGATGCCCTTCATCCCTGATTCTTCATCCATCATCCAGTCCAGCATCCCATAGTAGGGCAGCGACGGCATCTGGATAGTGCGACGGGTGATCTTCGTCTGCATCTCCTTCCCCGTCGACGGGCGCAGGAACTTCAGCATGAACGTTGTACCGGCATCGCCCAACAGATGGTCGCTCACGTAGCGCGTGTCCTTGCCCACCATCGTCGAGTCGTCGATGCTCAGGATGACATCACCCTTCCTCAGGCCAACATCTGCCGAGGGTGTGCCTTCATAAGGCTCGTCGATCACGGCATTTCCGCGCTTCATGTGATAGCGTATCAGCGAACCGATGCCCGAATACTTGCCCGTGCGAAGCGTCTTCAGGTCGTTGGTCTTTTCTTCAGGGTAATACTCCGTATAGGGGTCCAGCTGGCGAAACATCGCGTCGATGGCGGTGCCGATGACATGATCGGCCTTGAGCGAGTCCACATACATCATATCCAGGTTGCGGTAGATGGCATTGAATATCTCCAGATTCTTGGCCACCTCGAAATTGTGGTCTTTCTCCGTCTGGGCTTCAGCCTGCAGCAACAGCCCCACCAAAAGCATCAAAGCAAATGATCTTTTCATGAAATACTTGTTTTTTATTTTTGGTGCAAATATACGCGTTTCTGCGCAGATTTCATGCGATAGTCCCGATTTTTTATCGAAAATTAGTGGAAAATTACAGTTTCTTGAAAAAAAAGTCGCAAAAAGTTTGGTGGTTTCAAAAAATCGCCTTACCTTTGCACCCGCATTCCACAAATGCTGCTTCAGTAGCTCAGTTGGTTAGAGCACCTGACTGTTAATCAGGGGGTCGTTGGTTCAAGCCCATCCTGAAGCGCAAAATCCTCAACTTCGGTTGAGGATTTTTTGTGTTCAGGGGGCTCTTCCCAACGCCCCGGGTCGTGGTTCTTTCTCCGCAAAGCTGCGAAAGCGGCAAAGCCGAGCGCAAGCCCATCCTGAAGCGCAAAATCCTCAACTTCGGTTGAGGATTTTTTGTGTTCAGGGGGCTCTTCCCAACGACCCGGGTCGTGGTTCTTTCTCCGCACAGCTTCGAAAGCGGCAAAGCCGAGCGCAAGCCCATCCTGAAGCGCAAAATCCTCAACTCCGGTTGAGGTTTTTTTGTGTTCAGGGGGCTATAATGTGTTGAAGAAGTCAGTTATTCTTCTTGTTCATAGTAATAAGAGTAGTCAATACCTTTCATGAAGATTTCGCGGTCATTAATCTTATTTGTCAGTGCAGGCTTAAGCAAGTCATGGATTCGAGTGCTGTCCAAATGGCTGGCAATCATTGCATCAAGGTATTCCCGTTTGTCAATCTTGCTCCAATCCACACATAGTCCTAAGCGTTTCTTGAATATCAAGTCGAGCCAGATGCGAGTTGAACGTCCGTTGCCCTCCATGAACGGATGAGCAGCATTCATCTCCACATACTTATCGACAATCTCGTCGAAAGTATTTTCGGGCATTGCCTCTACGGTTTTCAAGAAACTGTGAAGATGTTCTGCCAGGCAAAACAGCGTATCCCCTTTGGCAATAGTCTTGTTACGGATTTTCCCCGCGAAGTCATATAGCCCCCCAAAGAGATAGGCATGTATCTGCTGCAATGCCTTTACTGTACCCACATCTTTGTCTGTCACCAAGTTACTATCAATGAACGTATAAGCTTTCTTCTTACTTCGCCCATCGATGGTGTTGTCGCTATAAGTGAACCAATCAAGAAAGGCTGTTGCCTGATTGTTAGGAATGGCTTTTGCCAGTTTATCGACATCAGCTTGACTAATGACATCGGTGTTGTACTTCTTGCCATCGGAAGCAGTCAGTTTCAGTTGGGTAGTGACACTAACCATCTCGTTCTTTTCCTTCCGCAGTTTGGATTTGAGATACTTCCAATAGTTGCGGTTCTTCTCATGATCATCCTGCTCATTGATAGCGCCCACAATGTCGAGCACCGAGAACCACCACTGATTGCTATCGTCGTCCCACACGGCACGAACCTTATGGTCTTTGTAGAAACATATTGATATCTTGCTCATATATTTATTTAACCGTGTTAGGTTTTGGATAATGCTTTATAGTGGTTACAAAGTTACAAAATTTCTCTCGAATAAACGTCGGTTATTAGAAATATTTGCCGTTTTGTGACTCGATTTTATACTTTTTGGGGCAATTATATACAGATGCTAAGCGCAAAATCCTCAACTCCGGTTGAGAATTTTTTGTGTTCAGGGGGCTCTTCCCAACGCCCCGGCTCGTGGTTCTTTCTCCGCAAAGCTGCGAAAGCGGCAAAGCCGAGCGCAAGCCCATCCTGAAGCGCCTATGAAAGAGTCCTGTAGGTCAATGACTTACAGGACTTTTCTTTTTTCTCACATCTCAGATTTGTAGCCAAATATTTCATTGCTTTTTGCAAGCGACAAAGTGGAGCGGGCAAGATGAAAGCGTCTATGGTGCTTCAACTATCAACGAAGTGCCTTCGATATATCAATTTTCAATCTTATCATAAAAAATATCGGCTTTTTCTTTGCTATTCCAACTAAAAAGTTTAATTTTGCAGCAGAATAGAATAAATAACTCATAATGGCAACAAAAGAAGAAGTACAGCGTTTCCTGAATCAAATGAAGGAAAAGATCAAAGTCTTCGGAATCATATATAGAGATGACAGAGGTAAGAATGCCCAGACGCTGATTGATTTGGAAAAGCGCTTTGTGCATCTCCTTCCACATAGCAGAACACCCGATGAACTATCCATTTAAATAAAAGCGATATGCAAAGTCCATTTACAGGAGGTCATGCAACCCTCCGCCACGAATTATCAGAACTGACGTTCCGTAAGGAGAAATTCCAGTACGTACACCAGTTTTATGAGTGTGATGAAACCAAAGAGCGTTTCACCACAACCGCATTGGACGAAGTCAATGTCGGCCAGGTATATAATCAGTATCGGGCCAAATACGGCATTCCCTTCCCTGACGAAATCAAGCGTATCCGTCAGCGCTATGGCCTGCCAGCCTCCAAGATGTCACAGATTCTTGGATTTGGCGACAATCAGTATCGTTTATATGAAAATGGAGACATGCCCAGCGAGGCTAATGGCAAGATTCTGATGTCTATTCAGAATCCTCACATCTTTGAGAGCTTTGTCATCAATGCCAGAAATCAATTTGGGGAAGACGAATTTGCCAAGATACTCAATAAGGTGAAATCGGTCAAGACAGATGCCAACGAAGCATTCATCAAGGATTATATCTTCAATGGAAGCCGAAGGGACATCTTCAATGGCTATGCCACCCAGTCTGTCAGCAAACTCAAAAACATCATCCTTTTCTATATAGAGAAGTATCATGGCGTATTCTTCACGATGATGAACAAACTGCTGTTCTACACAGATTTCTATAGTTATAAGATGACCAGTAAAGGAATGAGCGGTTTGGCCTATAAAGCCATTCAGCGAGGCCCTGTGCCCATTCGATGGGACAGGGTCTATAGTTTCTACGATGACATCCAACAAGAGATTGTGCATTTTGATTCTGGAGTCGAAGGTACAAAACTCACCTCCACACTTTCGCCAGACCTTTCTGAATTCTCTGATGAAGAACTCAGAATCCTGGAATCCATCTACCAGCGTTTCAAGACTGAGGACTCCACAAAGCTCTCAGACATCAGTCACAGCGAAGATGCATGGCAAAAGTATGTTGACAGTGGACAGATGATCAATTTTGATATGGCATTTACACTAAAAGCAATATAGAATAGCTACTTGATTTTGCTCTTTCAATGCCATCGATGCGCTGCCACCGATGCGCTGCCAGCGACGCTGAGGACCGTGTTGCCTACTACGTTGGTGCATATTCAAGGGGCACTGGGCAGTAACATTATTTTCTATTTTTGCAAATAATTCCGAACTTATTTTTTATTTCGCTTAAATATTGTTATTTTGCAATCGGTTCGGGGAGAAAGCTGCGATTCAGCGGAACTATGCAAACTTGTTTGCTGATGTTCGGGCAAGAGCAGGATTATCGAAATCCGGACTGACATATTTGAAAAAGCATTCGCTATTATTTCGCGCATAGCCAAGAAAAGCCTAGGAAACTCAGATTGGTATAACAAGCACGGAAATAATAAGTGACAGGTGAGCCGTAGGCAATATGGTTCTCCCTGTTCTGTCAATAGTGATGCACGCACTCTTAGAGTGTGGTGTATCTTAGAGACAGACAGGGGTTCCAGAAAAGTATTCCTAGGCTTTCACCTCTTGCTATGCGCAATAAGAGCACCGCGCTCTTTTTATGCGCCGTGGCGTGATTGATAGTCTGAGTGCGCTGACTTAACACTATCAATCGTTATGGCAAACACTAACTTGGCAAATGCGAAGACGGCGAAGAATGACGAGTTCTATACACAATACCCTGATATTCAGAAGGAGATAAACGCCTATCTGGACTACGACCCGAATGTATTTTGTGGCAAGACCGTACTGCTCCCATGTGATGATCCGGAGTGGAGCAACTTTACGAAGTTTTTTGCGCAGAATTTTGAGCTGTTGGGATTGAAGAAACTGATTTCCACAAGCTATGCCCCTGAAAGCAAGAGATACAAGATGCCGTATCAGCCAACACTTTTTGAAACGGAGCAACCGTACTTCAACGCGGATAAGAGCAAGACGCATGGTAAGATATTTGTGCTCGAACGTGATGTGACTGGCGATAACCGTATCAACATCGAAGATTTGCAATGGCAGTATCTGGAGGGTGACGGTGATTTCCGCAGCAAGGAGATACGCCGGTTAAGGGACGAAGCTGACATCATTGTGACTAATCCGCCTTTCTCGCTGTTTAGGGAGTTCATGGCTTGGTTGATGGAAGCTGGAAAACAATTTATCATCATAGGCAACATGAATGCAGCAATGTACAAAGAAGTATTTCCTCTGATTAAAGGAAATAAGATATGGCTTGGGAATGGCTTCCAAAGTGGAAATGCTTATTTCCGAATAGGTGTTGTTTGCAACGAATATGCAGATGGTGTTTATGATGAAACGACAGGGCTTGTAAAGTTCCGTAATTGCTGTTGGTATACTAACATCGACCATGGGCGTCGTCACCAACCTTTACGGTTAATGACTATGGCTGATAATTTCAAGCATAGCAAACATAAAGAAATAAGAGGAAGGAAAGAGTATGAATCTTATGTTAACTATGAAGGGATAGAGGTGCCATATACAGACGCAATACCAAGTGATTATGAAGGTGCAATGGGTGTTCCAATTTCTTTTCTAGACAAGTATTGTCCAGATCAATTCGAAATCCTTGGTATTGGGCTTGAACTTGCAAACATGGATATTATTAAAGAAAGACTTGGTAAGCTGAATGGTGGCCCACGTTTGTACGTTGAACGAAATGGTGAACTTGTCAGACTATACGAAAGAATACTCATCCGCAAAAAGCAATCAGTATGAAGACAGAATTGAAAATCTATACCGTCGAACAGATTTGCGACGGATTCGAGTACAACGAGCTGGAAAGCAAAGGAGTTCATGGCTTGGCAGGACAACTGACTATCCAGCCGGAGTATCAGCGTTGCTACATCTATGCTGACGGCAAAAAAGATGTGGCTGTGATAGAATCCGTATTGAAAGGCTATCCGCTTGGACTGATATACTTTAATCGAAAGGAGGATGGCAGCCTTGAGGTGCTTGACGGTCAGCAGCGCATCACTTCGCTTGGTCGTTTCATTAAGAATAAGTTTGCTGTTAAGATTAACGGCCTGGAGCAGATATTCGACGGGTTGAATGAAGGTCTGCAGCAGAAAGTTCTGAAAACAGAACTGCTGGTCTATATCTGTGAAGGCGAGGGTGAACATGCCGAGGAAGAAATCAAGGAGTGGTTTAAGACTATCAATATCGCAGGTATTCCGCTTAACCATCAAGAAGAACTGAATGCCGTCTATAGCGGATCGTTTGTCACTAAATGCAAGGAGGAGTTCAGTAACTCTCAGAATGCAAACATACAGCGTTGGGAAAGTTACGTGAAAGGCCCTGCCAACCGCCAGATGTTCCTTGCTACGGCACTTGAATGGGTGAGCAAAGGAAATGTGGACGGCTATATGTCTACCCATCGTCGCGATGACAATATCAACGAGATAAAGACTTACTTCAATACAGTCCTTGATTGGGTGGACTCGAAGTTTGACGATGTCTATGACGAGATGCAGGGCTTGAATTGGGGCGAACTCTACGAGCGTTTCCATCATTATGCCTACAATCATACTGAACTGTCGCAAAAAGTGCGCGATTTGATGCAGGATGATTATGTGACTAATCGGCGGGGTATATTTGAATACGTTCTTGGCGGATGCCATGATACGAAGTTGTTGAATGTTCGCTTGTTTGACAAACCTACTATGCGCAAGGTATATCAGGAACAGACAGCAAAAGCAAAGGCCGAAGGCATAAGTAATTGTCCTTATTGTGCTGAAGGTCACGAAGCTAACAGACAGCGCATCTGGAAACTCGAAGAGATGGATGCCGACCACGTTACCGCATGGAGCAAGGGCGGAGCCACAAGCATCGAGAACTGCCAGATGCTGTGCAAGACTCATAACAGGATGAAAGGAAACAGATAAAGAATGATATAGCAAAAGAGCATATTCAGAAGCCGTCTGCGACCAGGTCAGAGACTATCTGTGACCAGGTCAGAGACTATCTGTGACCAGGTCAGAAGCCGTCTGCGACGAGGTCAGAGACTATCTGTGACAAGGTCAGGAGACGTCTGTGACGAGGTCAGAGACCATCTCTGTCAGTGCAACTGGGGCGCTGAAGAGTTTTGCAGGAAAAGTGGGCTAACACCTCACCAAATGGCTTGGAATCCCAGTGTTTATCGGGCTTCCGGATGGTGAGGTGTTGCTTTATCACCTCACCAGAGACCTCACCAGAGACCCCACCAAAGCCCCCGCCAAAGCCGTCGCCTCCTACGTTGCCTCGCGTTCGGGTGAATTTGAAATTCGCCCGCAGGAGAAAATGGGAATTTGAAATTCCCGTCTCACTGCAGCCGAATTTCAAATTCGGCTGAACGGGGTCGCCTCCTATCCTGCTACTTGGTGATTCTCCCGTTTGGGGAGGCAGGGAGGGACTCCCTGATGGTGAGGTGTGTGGTGAGATGTTTGGTGAGATGTTTGGCGAACACCTCACCATCCGAAACCCGCTGTGGCAAAGGGTTTGCAGGTGTTTTGGTGAGGTGTTGCCGCAATTGTTGTTACGTCTTTTTTACAGTCTTTTTTCGAGGCTTCTTGTGGGAATGGAAAAAATGTTGTATCTTTGCATCGGAAATTAGTGAATAATATGGCTCGCTTCAGCGCTTTTTACAAAGCGTGGCGAGTAAAAAATGAAAACAATCAATATTCAAAAAAGTTATGGCAAGACAAATTGAGACTATTAAGAGTGGTAAGAATTTCAGCGCTGTCAGCGTGGGTAAGATGGACGAGATTATCGAGCACGTGCTGCCGATGGGACCGGAGGTGACGATTCAGGGCAAGGTGTTTGCCGGTCAGGCCGTGGGTGCCACGGGTAGCGAGCTGAGCTTCCAGACGCTCGTGCCAGGTCAGGACAGTGGTTTCCTGCACACGCACAAGACCCACGAGGAGCTTTACATCATCCTGAAGGGCGAGGGCCAGTATCAGGTGGACGGTGAGATCTTCCCCGTGAGCGAGGGCACCATCGTGCGTGTGGCTCCCGATGGCAAGCGTGCGCTGAAGAACACGGGCAAGGAGAACCTGACCATGCTCTGCATCCAGTATAAGGCCAATGCCTTTGGCGAGGCT
>Ga0310695_10006409_pt1 | contig 19459 bp, 8 predicted proteins | sample RumenRJG_04DNA_FD_203882 | JGI IMG/M metagenome (GOLD analysis project Ga0310695, IMG submission 203882) | Bovine rumen microbial communities from Lethbridge, Alberta, Canada - RJG_04 (v2) (version 2) | ecosystem: Host-associated > Mammals > Digestive system > Stomach > Rumen | place: Canada...
TCGATCCGGATCTGATCGAAATACTGAAAGTGAAGGCGGAGGAAGACGACCGTTCCCTGTCCCAATACATTAACCGCGTACTGAGAAAAATGTTGATGGATAAGGAAGAAAAGGATTGAGTGACTTCAGGCAGGCCGATGAGGACCCGGGTATACCGGGCCCTTTTTTTATCTCAGTGGGAGAAGACCCCCATTTCTTAAGTGACGGGCTATAACAAACTTGTCTCAGTGGGGGTCCAATCTCCCACTGAGATAAACGCTCCGCGGGGATGCACACGCGCGCGGTATGGAAGGAGTTGCCTGACGGCAACCCGCGCGCGGCGCGCAAGTCCCGCGAGCGGGACTTGAATTTCAGCCGAAGTGTGTCTGGGGCCATAATCACTTAAGTGACACACTAATCATACTAATGAGAAATATGGACGGATATTTTGACGCGAAAAAGATAAGATAATATTAAAGATTGACCGAAAAACCTAAAAGTGTTAAACTACACATGATTGGTTTACTATGGTCTTTTTAGTGCTAAAAGTATGAGCTAATAAACAAAAATGCCGTGAGCTCATGCGGCGGGGAAGGGTGGTAAGATGAACAACAATCTATTGAGTCGAGTTGCGGCATTCCTGAAACAGAGAATGCGGACGAAGCGCTGGCGGCGGGCAATGACATGTCTCGCTGCGGTGGTTGTTTTCGGTGTGACCTACGCACTGGTCCTGCCGGCGATCACCATGACGGGAAAGTATCCCGTACTCAGCGCAGAGACGCTCACTGCCTGGACTGGCGATGAAATTGCAGTCAAGGTGAGCGCGGAAGCGGATACGATGGACGGCGGGAGGATCGTTGTCCTGACTTTGGAAGGAGAGGGCGCAGACCTCTCTGCTTCTTATGCCTTCAATGAGGAAGGCGTCTGTGTCATCACGGACGAAGAACAGAAGGAGATCGAACTTCACCGCGCTGTGCGGGAGGGAACGAAGAATACCGTCGATTACTGGTTCGCACTGGAACCGGGTGATCAGACTGTGTTCACTCTGAACCTTGCGGATGAGGTGGATGTGACACGTTTCGCAGAGACCATGGAAGCAGTCCGCCAGAGCAGTGATGAAGCTGAGACTGAGGCGGAAAAGGCTAGCGCTTCGGACGCTGGGAAGTCCGTAGCTGCGGCAGCAAGCACCGGGAATAGGAACGCGACCGCGAGCAACGCGGACAAGGCTTCCGTAAGTAACGCAGACGTTGCAGAGGCAAATAAGATCGCTGCGGAGAAGGAAGAGGAGAAGGTCGTCACCGAGTCTGACGACAACGGTTTCGTGGAGATCCTTGACGGCGCTATTATCAACGACCTTGACGGCGAGGACGAAGAAGACGGTGAGGCGACTGAGATCATCACCGAGCTGAAAGTCTCCGCCGGTATTGCCGCAGACTATGAGAACGCTGTGAAGGACGCGGAGAAGAACGCGGACAAGCGCGGCGATGCTCAGATGAAGTTCCAGTGGAAGGACGTTGTGGTCAAAAAGGCTGCTGCTCCTGACCTGGTCGCTTATGTGAACGGCGCGACCATCGCGGTGTTCTGTGATGAAAAGTCCGGTATCCCGGCAGACGCTACACTTTCCGTGGATGAGATCCTGGAAGGAACACCGGAATATGAGGAGTACCTTGCCCAGACGAAGAGCGCTGTCGCAAACGCGACCGGAAGCAACGCTGCGAAGAGTGTCACTCACGCCCGCTTCTTCGATATCACCATCCTGGATGCGGAGGGCAATGAACTCGAGCCCGAGACCCCTGCAAAGGTGGTCATTACCTATGATGAATCCATCAAGCTTGAAAATGACGGCGACCTGAATGTTGCTCATATGAAGGAAGATACACCGGAGCTCCTGAAGCCCGGAACACTGGAGAAGAGCGGCGGCACGGATGGCGGCAAAGATATCAGCGGCCTGTCCTTTACTGCAGATTCCTTCTCTGTCTACGCGGTGTTCGGCACCGAAACTCTGACGACAAAGTACCTCGCCTCCAACGGCGACACTTACAGCATCACCGTGACTTGTCCTCCGGAATCGGGGATCCCTTCGGATGCACATCTGGAGGTCCGCGAGATCAAGGAAGGAGAGGCAGAGTATGAGGAGTACGCTGCGCGTACAGCGGCGGCGATTCCTGAGAACAATGAAGGCGTGAAGGCCCTCCGGCTCTTTGACATCACGATCGTTTCGGCAGCCGGGGCAGAGCTGGAACCTGCAGCGCAGGTGGATGTGAAGATCGAGTATGTTGCTCCGGTCAAGGTGGAAGATACCCAGGAACTTTCTGTGGTCCATTTTGCAGGGAACGACGCGCAGGTGATCCTGCCTGATACGAACCGCAGCACTGCGGGCATGGTGGATGAGATCACTTTCCGGACAGAATCGTTCTCGATCTATGCGGTCGTGACCTATGCGGTGACCTCCGACCTTGCTGGAAAGACCTTTGCTATTGTTCATGTGAACAACAGTGATACAGGAACGGCATTCAACCATACGACACGGTATGGAAGAACCCTCCAGAACACCGCCGGATCCGGAACAAACAGTCTGGCATCACTTAATGTGACTGTAGAAACACATGTCAGTGGAAAGTATTTCGCAAATACGAGCACTGATGTTACACAGTGGAGGTTTGAATCCGCAGGTGAAGAAAACAAATATTATATTAAAGATAGCAGCGGGAATTACCTGAATGTTGGGGTGGGCGGTCTTGCTGTTTCTGATACCGCGCAGGCTCTGACGGTGACAAAGGGCACGGAGGATTATGGGGACCGTGTGAGGATAAAGAGCGACGACGGATATTATGTACAGAATTCTTCTTCGGCAGCCAATGCAACAGCCACAGGATCCTACTATTTCCAGGCTTCCACAGCCGGGACTGATGTAAACGCTTATATGGCACTTTGTGAGATCCAGAAAGTAGATCCGAATCAGTATCCTGTTTACGACGGCGATAAGATCAGCGTACAGGATCTGCAGGACGGCATGCTGGTAATGATCTACAGAAGTGTCTTTGATAACGCAAACGGAACCTATCAGGATTTCGTGATCAATGGCAACGGACAGCTTGTACGCTGCTATGACAACGGAGATTCCATTAATCTTCACAGCGAAGTTTCACCTCTCTGGCATGTCACGATCTGTAAGAATTCCCAGGGCGTCCCGAACGGATATTACATTTTTATGAATGTTGACAAAAACGGGGATCCCACCGCTGAGACGCCGATCGTCCTCTGCCCAAAGTCAGACGGCACACTGGTTGCGGATTTTGAATCCACTACGACGAGCGGTGTCGTTCTTCTGGGACGTGAAAATAACCAGTATGCTTCGACCATCGAAAAATGGGATCAGAGCGCAATGGCGTATTACGGGTACTACGTCAATTCAACAGGTGCCATTGTGCTCGAATCCAAGGTAAGAGAGGACTGCCAGGAGTTCTCCTTCGCGAAGAGCCAGGTGCTTGAGCCGGCAACGCTTCATCCGGTTAACACGGTAGATAGCAAATCTGCAGGAATCAATATAAAGCTGTACGATTTCGGCGGCGCCAGTACGTCCTACAGGGCGTATCATACAACCATTGATACAGCCCACTGGATCGATACCTATACCGGCACGACGACCTATACCAATATGAGTACTACGCCCAATATGGTGGGCAGAGTACTGGCGGACAACGGGTTCCCGATCTTTATAAAGAACAATAATACGAACGCTGCAGCGCTGTTTTCGGATGCTCATTATGTAGGAGAGGCGAACCACCTGTTCCTGGAAGATGTCTATGATTCTACCGGTTATTACGAGTACAGTGCATTCAACAACTACGCGTATTATAACCAGAGTGGCGATAACAACGGAGATTTCACTGTATACTCTGAGACCGGTGCTGGTTGGAGCGCTACAGATCATTTCTATCACTTCCGTGGGCAGTTCTTCCCGTTTAATAAACTGCATACGGAACGGAAATTAACACAATCAAACATATATACCGGCGGCGGGATCATGCATGATTATGAGAACCCGAATTACGGTGCGGTCCTCTACGGCGCCGGTACGGGAGTAGCAAATAACGGTACGGCGACAGCACCTTCTTATCCGACTACAGCGAATCCGGAACCTACGAACTTCTTCTTCGGCATGATCATGGACTTCAACTTCATGATGCCGAAGGATGGAGTGGTTAATGGCGACCCCATGCTTTATGAGTTCAATGGTGACGATGACCTTTGGATATTTGTGGACGACGTGCTCATAATGGATATCGGCGGCATCCACGACGCGATCCCGGGCTCGATCAACTTCGCGACTGGTGTTGTAAAAACTGGCAGCACCAACGCAACGAATACAAATATAAAAGCGCTGTTCAAGGCGGCGGGAAAATTCCCGGACGGAACTGCTTGGGATGACAGCAAGGAAAATGAATATTTCCTCGGCAACACCTTTGTTCCCTTCGGAAATCATTCATTCAAGATGTTCTTCATGGAACACGGCGCAGGATGCTCCAATCTGATGATGCGCTTCAACCTGCCGGTCATCGAGAAGGGACAGTTCACTGTTGAAAAGGCACTGGACAATACGACTCAGACGGATTACGCGAACGTACGCTTCGCTTACCAGGCATTTATGATCGACGGGTCAGGTCATAAGATCCCCGTTACCGCAGAAAACAACCAGCCGATATACGAAGGAAAGACCGATCCGGCCACCGGAGAGCCGATTCCGGTTCCTTTCTATAATGATGTCTTTATAGCACCTGTCACTGGAGGCGGAGATCCGATAGAGTATGATAATGTCTTCTATTTGAAGCCGACAGAGGCGGCGATCATCAGAAACGTAATTGAAGACGAGCTGTATTACGTGCAGGAGATCGGTGTCCATCCGGATTACTACGATAAGATCACTATCAATGGCGTTGAAGTCGATGAACAGGATGTGGATCCTTTAAACGGTATTTATCCGTCCACACAGGCAACTGCCAGACAGCGTGCCCGCGTAACATTTACCAATAAATGCGACGACAGGAACTCCAATGAGCTTCTGATCAAAAAGGAACTTAAGGATGGTACGGTAGATAACGGAGACACCTTTGAATTCCGTGTCATGATGGAAAACGCAAACGGTGAACTGGTCCCGTACAACAATGGTGTATACTACCTCTTCAAAGAGGATGGCTCCGGCAACAGGATCTACTACAGGTATGCCGGAAAAATACCTGTCAGCAATGGACAGACAAAATTTGCGTTCCACGCCGGAAATAGAGGAACCATAGGCAATGTCCCGCCGGGCTTCACGGTGGAGATCGATGCTCTGCTTGCGGATACGGATTTCTATGTAGACGAGATCCGTGTGAGCAGCGACCACGGGGACCACGCCATTAAGCTCAGCCAGAGCGGCTGGCAGCTGGATAGTATGGTAGTAGTGGACGAAGGCGAAGAGGGAGACGGATACCACTCCGATGCTCCTCAGATTACAGATGCCACTGTCTGGGATTATGAGACTGAGGCGAATGTGACACGTTCCGCTACCGGAAGGATCTCGCTGGGGCACGACTCCGAGCTTATATTTACAAACAAGACCGACGGCAAACTAAGAGTAAAGAAAGCCTGGAATTCCGGAGACCTGGTCACCACCCACGGTACGGTGCATGTGGCGCTGTTTACGGGCAGCGGCGACAATCTGACACTTGTTCCCGGCTCGGTAAAGGAGATCACGGCTGATACCGTAGGAGCTACGGTTGAATACAGCGTCGCAAGACCGAGCGAATACACTGTACGGGAAGTGACAGTGGACGGAGATACAGTGACGATCATTGCCGAAGGTGGACGGATCGAAGTGACCGGCGAAGTGACAACGATCGGTAATAATAAGACCGGAACCTATGAGGCAGCCTACAGCAGTGCTACTGCTTCGGATGCAGTCCGGGAAGACACGGTTACCAACAGTATGTATCCGCTTACACTTAAGAAGGTGGATCCGAACGGAAATGCCCTTCAGGGAGCAATATTCCAGCTGACGGATGGTCAGGGAGCAGTCGTGCCCGGATACGAGAGCTTTGAGTCCGGAGAGGACGGCGTGCTGCTGAACAATGCTTATCTTTCCAATGGGACCTATTACCTTGAGGAAATAAAAGCTCCTGACGGATTTATCAAGCTGCCTGTGAAGATCGCCATAACGGTCAGCGACGGAGAAGCTGTGTATACCGCGATATCAACTGACAGAACTGCACCGAGAACCTATGAAAACGCCACGGACAGCGATGCGGCATATGAATTCGTGATCGATAACAATCCTGGTACAGAACTGCCGTCCACCGGCGGACCGGGAACTGCACTTTATACACTCAGCGGCTTGATGCTTCTTATCACTTCCGCTCTGCTGTACGGCTTCAGGAGGAGGCATGAGGAAAGGAGGTCTGCATAAGCCTCTGATTCTCGACAAATATTCAGCCGAAGACCTGAATACCGGCGTCCTGAAAGACAAAGATCAGGATGTAAAACTGAAACATATCAATGAGTTCCGTGTGCGGCCGGACATCAGTCGGGAGCCGGCCGCTGCGGGATCAGCCAACCCGCTGCGGGGGGAAGAGCAGCAAGTTTCGAATGATCTGTTGACCAGGATCAGATAAATAAGGGAGTATGAGTAAACAGAAAGGAAAAGAATCATGAAAAAACTGAGAAAAGCATTGGCAGTACTGCTTTCAGCAGCGATGGTGCTGGGAATGGGGCTTTCATCTGCTGCGGCAACTGGAAATCTGACAGCAGACACGTCTGTGACGGTCGGAGGACTGGAAGAGAACGATGTTGTAAAGTTTGTCAAAGCTGTGGAATGGGTGGACAGCACCGGCTGGGCTTATACGGCCAAGATCGTTGCGGCTGCGCAGGAGGCAGGAGTGACCCTTCCCGACATTGCCGTGATTACAGGAAATCTTACCGGGGATGACGGAAAGAAAGTACCTGCCGCGATCAGCGCCGCCAATGGCGGTATCCTCGGAAAGGCAGCAGCCAAAGCGACCGGCTCCAACGCGACAGCAGGAACTGATAAAACAGCAACGCTTTCCAAAGGGACAGATCAGGCGGAAGCAGACTTCGTAGGCCTTTACGTGGCCCTTGTTACGCCCGCGGATCCGGAGTACAACTATAACCCGGTGTTCGTCTCCGCGGATTTCTCCCAGAAGGATACCAGCCCGAATACCTTTACGGTCGATCTGAATAAATCTTATCAGCCGACAGCCCTGGCTAAAAAGAACCATATTACGGTCGATAAGACTGCGACAGGTTCAAATGCGGCAACCCTGTATGACGTTAATGTCGGAGACACGATCCCCTTTGCTGTGACGAGCCAGATCCCGGCGTTTTCCAGCAGCTACGTCAATCCGGTATATGAGATCACGGATACCCTGGATACAGGTCTGAAATTCAACGATGATCTTGAAGTGAAGATCGGCGGCACTGATGCTGTAAAAAATACAGATTATACCGTTGTGAGCTCCAGTGTTACCGGTTATACGATCGCAGTGACTGCTGCAAAGCTTGCGGCGATCCAGGAGAGCGGTCTTGCTCAGGACATCGTGATCACCTACACCGCGACCGTGCAGGAGATTCCGGAAGAAAATATCTACAATGTGGTCCAGAAAGAGAACCGCGCACAGGTCAAGTTCTCCAACAATCCCGGAAATAAGGACAGTTACAGCCTTCTGGAAGACAGAACGAATCACTACACCTTCTCGCTGGATTCCAAGCTGCTCGGAAACGGTCAGTATATCACTGGCGAAATGCTGAAGATCGGTCTGGATGAAAACGGCGATGAGCTGACGCAGACCCATACGGCAAGCAACTCCACTCCGTACGCTGCACTTGAGGGAGCAAAGTTCAAACTGTACACAGATGCGGAAGGGAAGACGCCTTATACAAGTGATCAGTATCCCAATGGCTGCGAAGTGGAATCCAACGAAGACGGCCTGATCCCGATCGTGGGACTTGATAAAGGAACCTATTACCTGTTCGAGACCCAGGCACCGACAGGATTTGTAAAGTCCAACGATCCGGTCGTTATCACGATCGCAGCGGAATACCAGACCATTGACGCCGGAAGCTATGTAAATGAGGATGGTATTACTGTAAAGTACAACGCGTATGATGTGCTTGAAAGCTATACCGTCACAGTCGGCGGTCAGGCGACGATCGTTGACGGCGAGCATGTAAGCACATATACCTTCACGAAGACCAAGGATGCTTCTGAGAGCGACGTTGAGATCGTAGATGTTACAGATGTATCTACAAAGATCAAGAACATCAGAGGCACCGAGCTTCCGGCGACCGGCGGAACAGGTACCACTCTGTTCTACATCATCGGCTCAATTCTGGTGATCGGCGCAGGCATCATCCTCGTAGCGAAGAAGCGCATGAGCATGGAGTAGAAAATCTGAAAACCGAAGTTTTTAAGTAAGAACCGCAGGGGAGTCCGCGTATGCGGGCTCCCCGGTGTTTTCCTTGCGAACTGAGACCGGTCTGTATCCTCCGGGATGCGGGACAGTCTGAGGGCACAAGGGTAAGGGTGGTAAAAAGAGAAAGGAAACTATGGCGGAAAAGCTGAAGAGGTTGCTGCCGGCGGGCTTCCGGGGTCTGGATGTGTTCCGGAACTGGAAGATCTTCCGGAAGAAAGATGAGGCCGGCAAAGGGAATAAAGCATCAATGGAAAAAGCCGGAGAAGAGTTCATGTCATCCCGCAGGACGAACGCACTGCTGACACTGTCACTGGTGGTCGGGATCTTCCTTCTCGCATACCCCTCTGTGGCGGATTACTGGAACAACTTCCAGCAGCGCCGGGCCATCATGTTCTATGCGGAACAGGTGGCGCGGATGAGCGCTGACGAGTATGCGGGATATATCGAGGCGGCGGAAGCCTATAACCGCCGGCTGGCGGAGACGGGGTTCAACTGGAAGCAGACAGAAGAGGAACTGGAAGAATACAGGAACCTGCTGTCATTCAACAGTACCGGAAACATGGGGTACATCGACATCCCGAAGATCAATATCAAGCTTCCTCTGTACCACGGGATCTCCGATGAAGTCCTTCAGACTTCCATCGGCCATATGGAGCAGACCAGCCTTCCGGTAGGCGGACCGGGAAGCCACTGTGTCTTGTCGGGACACCGGGGACTTCCCAGCGCGAGACTTTTCTCGGATCTGGATAAGCTGGCCGAGGGCGATGTATTCACACTTTCCATCCTGAATGAGACCTACAGCTATGAGGTGGACCAGATCCGGGTGGTCATGCCGACAGACCTGTCGGCGATCAGGATCCTCCCGGGGGAAGACCTGTGTACGCTGGTGACCTGCACACCCTACGGTGTGAATACCCATCGCCTCCTGGTGCGCGGCCACCGGGTAGCCAATGCCCAGGGTGACGCGCAGGTGGTAGCGGACGCCCTGCAGCTGGAAGCGGCTTTCGTGGCGCCCTTCATTATGGCCCCGCTGGTCCTGGTGCTGCTCCTGCTGCTGTTTATTCAGCCGGAGAAGTGGCTGCGGGAATGGATCAGGAAATAGATCCGGACAGCAGAAAGAAAAAGGATAATGCTATGACAGACAAAGAACTGAGAAAACTGAACCGATCGGAACTGCTGGAACTGATGCTGGAGCAGAGCCGGGAGATAGACCGTCTGCAGGAGGAACTTGAGGAGACGAGAGAGGCTCTGCGGGAACGGAATCTGAAGATCGAAAGCTGCGGCTCCATCGCTGAGGCGGCTGCTGAGGTGAACTCCCTGTTCCACGCGGCCCAGAGGGCGGCGGACATGTATCTTCTGAATGTGCAGCGGATCTGCGCGGAGAAAGCGGAAGAAGCAGGAAAGACGGAAGAGTGGCAGAACGTGCTGAGAGGCGTGGGACCGGGAACGAAGGATCCCGGGGAAAGGGCGGCAGAACCGGAAGAAATGATAAGTCCGGAAGAGGCAGCGGCGGGAAAAGAGGAAGCGGCGGATGACAGACAAGACAAGTAAAACAACAGAGGAACTTCTGCAGGAGGGCCTGCCCACTACGGGCCAGCTTACCCGGGAACTGAAGCGGGTGCGCTATAACTCCGGCTTCAATGGCATGCTCCGCAGTACTATCGGCATCCTGGTCACAGTGGCTGCTGCCGCGGTACTGATCGCGGTCCTTTTTCTGCCGGTGCTGCAGATCTACGGAACGTCGATGTCCCCGACCATGAATGAGGGCGACATCATGGTCTCGATGAAGGGAACGAAGTTTGAGACCGGGGAAGTGGTGGCGTTCTACTACAACAACAAGATCCTGGTGAAGCGCGTCATTGCGAACGCGGGCGAATGGGTGGACATCGACCAGGACGGAAACGTATACGTAAACAATGTAAAACTGGAAGAGCCCTATATCGCGAAGAAAGCCTACGGCGAGACAAATATCACACTGCCTTACCAGGTGCCGGATTCCAGGATCTTTGTCATAGGGGACAACCGTGACGCCTCCATCGACTCCCGGAACACTTCTGTCGGCTGCGTTTCGGACGAGCAGATCGTTGGGAAGATCGTCTTCCGGATCTGGCCGCTGAATCAGGCAGGCTGGGTGAAATAGGGGAGACCGGATGGAAGAAAAGAATAAAAAAAGCGGGAAAAGATTCCGGCTCACGGATATCCTGATCGTTCTGGTGTTCCTTGCAGGGCTATGCGTCATGCTGTATCCCATGGCCAGCGATTACATCAACCGCATCCAGGTAGAGCGGGCCATAGGGAATTATGAGCGCCTGGTAAAAGAGGCTTCTGCGGAGGAATACAATGCTTTGTTCGAAGAAGCACGGGATTACAACCGCCGGCTGAAAAAAAATCCGAATCCCTTCGGCAGCGCGGGCCGCACGGAGGGATACCGGGAGACGCTGCTGCTCGGGAACTCCGGTATCATGGGCTACGTGATGATCGAAAAGATCCGTGTGCGTCTGCCATTCTATCACGGGACAGAGGAGGATGTGCTGCAGAGGGCCATCGGCCATGTGGAAGGGAGCTCGCTTCCAATCGGAGACAAGGGGGAACACGCAGTACTCTCGGCGCACCGGGGGCTGCCCAGCGCGAAGCTGTTCACGGACCTGCCGGAGCTTGCAATCGGGGACACATTTGTGATCACGGTCCTGAATAAGGAGATGGTCTACGAGGTAGACCAGATACTGACAGTACTGCCGGATTCTCCGGAGGCTTTCGAGGCACTGAAGCCGGTGCCGGGGGAGGATCTGGTGACGCTCATGACCTGTACGCCTTACGGCGTCAATACCCACCGGCTGCTGGTCCGGGGACACCGGACAGGTGACGTGGTACACGCCGGAGACGAGGGCGGTTCCGGCGGAAATGGGGAGAACGGCAGCAGCTTTGACCGGTACGCGCCATATATCGCAGGCGTTGCGGTGGTGATCTTCCTGGCGCTGTGGTTCTGGCCGGGCGGCAGAAAAAAGAGATGATGGGGAGTGAAGATGAAGGAGTTCGGATCAGAAAAACGGCGTGCAGTACACTTTGTCCTGGCATTGGCGCTGCTGCTGTTCTGCTTTGCCGGGACAGTATATGCGGAAGAGAATTATCCGCAGGATATCCGTCCGGTTCCCGCAGAGGATCTCTCCGGGAAGGTGGTCATCCTGCATTCCAATGATGTGCATGGAGCGATCGATGGCTATGCGAAAATGACAGCTCTTCGGGAGGCATACGAGAAACTGGGCGCCGAGGTGATCCTTGCGGACGTTGGAGATTTCAGCCAGGGGGACGCAAATGTGAGCATGTCTTCCGGGGCGGACGCTTTCATGATGATGAACGCTGCAGGATATACCGTGGCGACCTTGGGGAATCATGAGTTTGACTACGGATATGAACAGCTCAGGAAGAACCTGCAGAAGGCGGAGTATCCTGTGATCTGCGCGAATGTCTATGAAAACGGCGCGACGATCCTGGAGCCACGGTTCCTGTATACAGCGAAGAACGGCTGTAAGATCGGCTTTATTGGTCTGGAGACGGAAGAGTCCAAGACCAAGGCAAATCCGAACCTGACCATAGGTCTCACCTTCTTTGGCGGAAGCGATATGTACCGCATTGCGGAGGAAGAGGCCCGGGCGCTGCGTCAGGACGGAGCGGATCTGGTCATCGCGCTTACGCATCTCGGGATAGGCGAGGAAGCCGCAGCCGGAGGGAACCGCTCCCTGGATCTCTGTAAAAACACTTCCGGGATCGATTTCATTCTTGACGGTCATTCCCACACGGTCATGACCGGAGGCAATGCAGGAGAAGCTGTCCAGTCCACAGGAACGAAGTTTCAGTATATCGGAGTCCTGGTAGTCGGCGCGGACGGAAAGCCGGAAGACCATTACCTGGTGGATACGAAAGAGATCACGCCGGATGAAGCATCGGCGGCAGCGGCTGAGGCAAAACAGATCAAAGAGCGGGTCGACGCTGAATATGAAGTAAAGATCGCTGAAAGCGAGGTCGTTTTTGAAGGGAACGGGGAGATCAACCGGACCCGGGAGACCAACAGCGGAAACCTGATGACAGATGCCATGCTCTGGTACATCCGGAAGGATCCGTCTGCCCTTAAGGTGCCGGAGGATCATCTGATCGCAGTCATCAACGGCGGGTCGATCCGGGACGGCATTCCGGCAGGTGAAGTAACGAAAAGGATGATCAAGACGGTATATCCTTTCGGGAATACACTGACCATCTCTTATGTGACAGGGGAAGAGCTTCTGGAGTTCCTGGAGGCGTCTACCTTCTGCACGCCGGAATCCATCGGGGGTTATCCGCAGGTCGGAGGCATCAGGATGACTCTGGATACCACCAAAGAGTATGACAAGGGGGAACTCTATCCTGGATCCACTTACTACGCACCGAACTCCATCCGGCGAGTTACGGTGAACAGTGTGAACGGAAAGCCTTTCGATCCGGAGGACACCTATGCGCTGGCAGCAAATGATTTCATGTCCGCCGGCGGCGACACTTACTTTATGCTTGCTATGAAAGAAGGTTTTGACACAGGAGTTCTCCTGGATGAGATCCTGATAAAGTACATTCAGGAGGAACTACACGGCGTGGTGCCCGCGTCAAAGTACGCTGAGGTGCGCGGAGACCAGAAGATCATTCTGGCAGGAGACGCCTCTTCCGCGGGAAATACAACGGCAGCTTCTGCTGCGGAAAGTACAGCAGCAGCGCCTGCCGCGGAGAGTAAGGCATCTGCAGGCGCAGCCGTGTCCGGGAACATTTACACAGTAGAAGCCGGAGACAGCCTCTGGAAGATCGCGGAAAAGGTCTACGGCGACGGCGGAAGGTGGAACCTTATTTATAAGAATAACCGGGACGTGATCCGCAGGCCGGATCATATTGAGCCGGGACAGCTTCTGAAACTGCCGGACGCTGCCTGATCAAAGACAGCGCGGCAAAATTACACAGAAAACCTGACATCGACAGAGAAAGAGGATCCGGATGCACCCGGATCCTCTTTCTCTCTGTGTGTGTTCTATGAGTATAAATGTGATATGGTTGCAAAATAAGAAGCAATACGTTTGTTGTTTTTTACATAATATACTATAATATATACCTTTCTTCCTCTGCAGAAGAGGATGGTGGAAGCCTTCCGGATCCGGGGGCTTGTAGTGCTGTATAAAAGAGGGAACAAAACCGGAGCGATCTGGTATTAAAAAAGAAATTCATGCTATGAGAGAATCTCTTATCAACAGAATAATTGAATTCCTGAGACGGCATCTGCTGCAGAAGCGCTGGCGTCGCGTGGCGACATGCATGGCGGCGGTGGTGGTGTTCTGCACGACGTATCTTCTCATGCTTCCGGCCATTTCCATGACAAAGAGCGCCGTATCCCTCAGCGCGGAGAAACTTTCCGCCTGGAGCGGGGATCCGCTTTCTGTCAGGGTAAGTGCCCATACGGAAGAAGATGAGGGCAGGAAGATATTTGTGCTGGTGTCGAAAGGCGCCGGCGCGGAACTGTCCGGGACCTATGTCTTTGACGAAGACGGGGTCTGCGTCATCACCGACGAAGAAGGCAGGGAGATCGAACTGCACCGCGTCTTCCGGGAGAAAAAGAAGACAGCGGCGGAAGAGGACATCACGGCGGATTACTGGTTTTCCCTGGAAGGAGGGGAACAGACCGCCTTTACCCTGCAGCTTTCCGATGAGGTGGACGAGGAGCGCTTTTTAATGGCCGCCGAGGCAGTGAAGAGCGCCGCAGAACAGGCAGATGCAGCCGCAGACCAGGGAGCGGAGACGACCGCGACCGGTTCGGACGCCGACAGAAAGGCGGAGAAACAGCAGGAAAGAGAACAGGAAAAAGCGACAGGTTCAAACGGGCAGCGGGCTGCTTCCGCACCTCTCCGTGCCGCTTCTGTTTCTGATGCCCTGAAGGTGGAGGAGACGGACGAGGAGGATGGTTTCGCCCAGCTGTCGGACGGGGAGATCGTGAACGATCTTCCGGCGGACAAAGCAGACGAGACCGGAGAGCCGACGGAGACCGTCGCCTTCCTTGAATTCTCCGCAGGCTCCGGCAAAGTTCTCAGCGAAGCGGTGAAAGACGCGGAGAAAAACGCGGACAAGCGCGGTGACGGAAGACTGAAATTCACTTGGAAGGACATCGCGGAGAGCGTGTTCATCACCCCCGAAATGATCTGGACCGGAGACGGCGCCCAGGTAGCGGTGATCTTTGACGGAGACGCGCGCCTTCCTGCGGACGCGGTGCTCTCCGTGGAGGAGATCGAGCCCGGTACCGCGGAATATGAGGCATATCTTGCACAGGCGGTCAGCGCGGTGCGGGCTTCCGGCAGCGATGCCTCGAAAGAGATGGGCGTGGACTACGCGTGTTTCTTCGATATCTGCATCCTGGACGGAGACGGAAACGAACTGGAGCCGGCGGCGCCGGTGAAAGTGGTGATCACTTATGATGAAGCGGTCAGCGTCGGGAACGGCGGTGACCTGAATGTCATGCACTTCCATGAAGAAAATGCCCCGGAGATGCTGGAGGCGGAGAAGGCGGAGATCATCAGGGACATTCCTGCGGACAGGGATGGCGGAAGCACCGCCGGCGCGGCCGTGGATGTGGACGCCCTGTCCTTCACCGCGGAGAGATTCTCCGTCTTCGGTATCGTGCGCACCTCGATCGAAAAGCTGATCCTGGCCAGCGACGGACAGACTTACCGGGTCTCTGTTTCCTGCGGCGCCGGATCCGGCGTGCCGGACGGAGCAGAGCTTTCGGTGTCGGAGATCACGGCGGATTCTTCCGCTTATGCGGAGTACGTATCGAAAGCGGAGAGCGCGCTGGGCCTGGAAGAGGGCAGCGCTTCTTCCGTGCGCCTGTTCGACATTAAGATCCTCAGCCCGGACGGAGAAAAGGTGGAGATCTCTGCGCCGGTGGACGTGGAGATCAGACTTGCGGACATGGAGAAAGGCGGCGGATCCCGGACAGCAGACAGCGATCCCGGAGAAAGCACCCATGTGCTTCACTTCGCGGACGGGGCGGAGCAGCCGGACGTGCTTCCGGATGTAGCCGTTGCAGACGATGCGGCTGCAGAGAACAGCAGGGTCCTTTCCTTCGCGGCGGAGGGCTTCTCCGTGTATGCCATCGTGGACGCGCCGGAAGCGTTTATTCCGCGGAAGGTGTCAACGCTGGAAGAACTGGCGGCACAGATAGCGGAAGATGCAGCGGCAGAGACAGAGACCCCGTTCTTCTTCTCCTATGGCACGGCTCCCATGTATTTCACAAACAGCCTGAACGGGAACAGCAGCTTTATAGAGAAAGCAGCTGTCACCGAAGTCTCCGCATGGTATTTTGAGCCTGTTGAGGGAGTGGAAAACGGTTATCGTATTTATACTTACGTGGGAGCTTCGGGCGCTGAGGAAAAGAAGTATATCGTGAACACCAGCGGCAACCTGGCAGGCCTGTCCGGTTCGTCCGGAACCGTGTTTGTTCTCAGCCGTCCGGCAGCCGGACTGTTCCACTTCAAAATGCAGAACGCGAATAAATGGCTGCAGCATTCAGGCAGCGGAGGCGGCATCCGGTTCTGGACAGACGCAAATAATAACGTGAACAGCCGGATCACCATCTCCTATGCTGATTCCGCGATCATACCTGACGACTATTACGGACTTGACGGAAAAACTGTCGGCATCACTTATGACTCTGAAAGTATTTTCTGTACGGCACTGATGTCATCTTCGCCCGCGGCGGGAAGCCTGGCCGGTCAGGATATGGCCAAAATGGATACAAAGGGTTATTCCGACCGCCTGTTTGTGCCCCTGGACAGTGACCTCACGGAATGGACGTTCCACAATGTTGAGGGGGACAAGTATTACATTACGACAAAGGTTGATGGTGTGGATCAGTATCTTACGATCCGGAACGGTTCTGCCGCCCTGAGCAGCACGCCGCAGGAGGGTTCTCTGATCCAGGTGTCTCCGGGTACAGGAACCTATGAAGGCTTTTATTCGTTCTCTTCCGGCGGAAACAGGCTGACTGTGAACGGAGAAGAAGGAAGCCGGACCTTTACCGGTGCGTCAGGCAGCAGTACAAAGAGCAGCTGGATGAAGCTTGCTGAACGGTCCAATCTTTCAGAAGATGATTATCTCATCTATACAGCGCAGAAGGTCGGCGTCTCTGCTCCTGTGGAACAGGTCGTACTTTATACCCGTGTCTGGAACGGAGCAAAATATGAGTTTTACGTGGTCGACTATGATGGATCCCTGATCCGCTGCTATGACGACGGTGACGTGGTCAAATGGGTGGGGAACCAGTATGTGACGACAGTCTGGGAACTGGAAGAGCATACGAAACTGGATGATCAGGGAAATCCCGTACCCAACGGGTACTACGAACTGAAAAACACATATTCCGGCCAATATATTAAGCCGCAGCTCGAGAACTTCTCGCTTTTTTCCGGCGGCGATGCGTACCTGAGTCTGGACGGCCGTTACTACCAGGAAGATTACACCAAGATCAAATGCTGGGATGACACCTATTATTCCTATATGGGTCTGAAGGCGGATCTGGAAAGTGGAAAAGTGGTGCCCTGCCCCTCTGCGCAGGCGGACGACTTTTATTTTGCCGTGGTCAAAAACTCATCTGTTCATCTGACAGAAGTGGACACGGTGGATAATGATGACTATGGCATCACCATGAAGATGGTCGATTTTAATTATCCGATCGTTGATAAAAGAGATTCAAAACAGACTGAGTACTTTGGACATGATTCCAACAAAGCCGGGCTGCTTTCTACGGATATCAAGGACAACGGATATCCGGATACTACTTTTTATGAGGCTTCCCTCGGGACCCTGTTTGCCGGGGATGCGTCTTCGTCTGACCCGCGGACAAAGCTTCATAAAGTCGACCGTCTCTTTATCCAGAGCGTCTATGATGAGAGCGGATACTTTGAATACGATTCCACACAGAATTTCGCACATCTCATCGGTGACCGCTTCGAAGTGTTTGATCAGCTGGCAACCATTGAGAGACCGGGAAATGTAAAAACGTCGATGCATGGACAGTTCATGCCCTATAATTCGCTGATCGATCCTGCCACCGGAGAGCCCTGGCCTTACTCGGAGATGTACCGCAATACAACAGACGTGCACGGCGATCCTCTTTCCACAGATGATCCGCGCTACGGGGAAGGGCTTCATGAGATCCCTGCTTCGGCAGCAGATTATTTCTTCGGCATGGAGATGACCGCAAACTTTACTCAGACAAAAAACGGCCTGGATGCATGGGGACATGACATCATCTTTGAGTTCTCCGGGGATGACGATTTCTGGCTTTATGTTGATGATGAACTGGTTCTGGATCTGGGAGGCGTACACCCCGCGATGAGCGGGTCTGTCAATTTCCGGACGGGAGTGGTCAATGGGAGAGACGGGAAAACATCCACCCTCCGGCAGATTTTTGAAAGTAATTTCAGGACCAGAAATCCGGATGCGACACAGGATGAGGTGGATGATTACCTGAACAAATATTTTGAGGCGGACAGTACGGTCTTCCGTGATCTTTCCACGCATAAAATGAAGGTGTTTTATATGGAGCGCGGCGCCGGCGCGTCAAACCTGCATATGCGCTTCAACCTGACTGCGGTCAAGCCGGGAGAAGTGACCCTCTCAAAGAAGGTGACGGGATCAGAAGATATCGATTACGATCTCATGGAATTCCCCTATCAGATCCTGTATCAGACGCGGGAAGATGTCGAACATGATACCTGGAACCGGCTTGTCCAGAACCAGAGTGAGCCTGCAGTTACATACCAGGGTTCCAAACGCCCCGTGAAGTTTGCATCGAGCTTTACGCCGGTCGACTCGACAGAAGCTTACCCGGACGTCTTTTTCCTGAAAGCGGGAGAGATCGCTTCCATTGCCATGCCGGGCGATGCAGTCAATTACAAGATCGTGGAGTGCGGCGTGAATATGCATATCTTCCAGACGGTCAAGGCCAACGATGAGACGCTGTCCCAGGAAGGGGATGACGGCCGGAAGAGCTATGAGACATCTTCTGCCACCATAGAAGAACGTCCGGAAGTCGAATTTGAGAACATTGTGGATCCCGACAGTCTCCGGACCTTGACGATCTCCAAGATCCTGTGGAATGAAAATGGATTTACAGTGGTCGATGAGGGCACGGAGAACGAGCACAAAGAAGGAACAAGATTAGACGGATATGACGACGATGACACAGGCTTTTCCTTCCGTGTCTACATGTCCGCCCAGGATTCCGGCGCTCTGGAACCGGCAAGGAACAAGAACTATTATGTCAGGGATCCGGAGGCTGATTACTGCAGATGGAATGCAGAGACCCAGGAATTTGAGTCCCTTGGGATCAAGGATTATAAAGAACTGGTCCTGTATCTCGCCGGCCTGACAGACCTTGAGAGGGGAGCAATCGTCTTTGAGACTTCCGGCGGCGGAGGCCTTTCCAGGATCCCCGGAGGATACAGTGTTGAATTCCGGGGCCTGCCGGTGGCTTCCTCCTTTGAGATCCTGGAGAGAGATGATGAGATTCCCGCGGGCTATTCCCTGATCGAATATGAAAGGGACAAGGGTTCCTATATCTCGGAGGAGGAGCCCAACCAGGGCACCATCCGGGCGAATGAAGACCCCCACGTCCTGGTGCACAACAAGCGGGGATGGGGCCTGACGGTGAAGAAGGTCTGGTCTGACAAGGACTACATGGAATCCCGCGATGATATCTATTTTGCGGTCTATAATCATGACGATCTTCTGGAAGGAACTGTCAGAAGTCTGGCATTGCCCTCGGATTCTGTGTATTACTACTTTGATGAGCTGCCGACGGGAGCTTCCTTCAGTGATTATGAGATCTATGAGGTGGCACTGACTGACCCGCATACAGCGGTTGACGGCACCATAACCTATTCGGCGATCTCCAGGATCGAAGAAGGCGGAACTTTAATAAACGGCGGCAAACCGATAGGAGAGGACTA
>Ga0310695_10006410_pt1 | contig 19457 bp, 18 predicted proteins | sample RumenRJG_04DNA_FD_203882 | JGI IMG/M metagenome (GOLD analysis project Ga0310695, IMG submission 203882) | Bovine rumen microbial communities from Lethbridge, Alberta, Canada - RJG_04 (v2) (version 2) | ecosystem: Host-associated > Mammals > Digestive system > Stomach > Rumen | place: Canada...
CAATCTTGCCCGCGAGACCGCCAACGCCGACGTCCTCCAATCCGGAGTCGGCCGGACCGCCGGTGACATAACCCTCCTCCACTTGCACGCCGCTCACGCGGCCGCCGTTGATCTTGCCGAAGAGTCCTGCATACTTGTCCGTGGTGTCGATGTAGAAGTTGCTGATCTTGTGGTTCTGTCCGTAGAACTCGCCTTTGAATGGGTTTCTGTAGTTGCCGATTGGCTCGATGGTCTCGCCGACGAAGTCGATGTCCGCCGTCAGCACATAGCTGCCCGAGGGGTTGTTCGTGACGGCAAGCAGTTCCTCTTGGGTCGAAATCGGGATCATCGCGCTGGACTTGGCGCGCTTCGGCGCTTCCGGCCAGTCCTCGGAGAGTGCCTTGATTTCCGCCTGCGTGAGACTGCCGCCCGTGATGGCCGGGTTGTTCCCGCAGAACGGACGCGGCCCGTTGGCGTAGGCCGAAACCGCGCAGTTGACATTCGTTCCTCTCACGTGGTGGCCGATGAACGACCCAATGTCGCCGCCCGTGCCCCACACGGCGCCGGAGCACCAGCAGCCGCTAATTATCGCGTCATCGTGGGCGAGCCGCCCGACGAAGCCGCCGTAGTAGCTGGCGGCGGAGCGCACGTCGCCGCGCGATACGCAGTTGGAGATCACGGCCGGGGCATAGACGTAGCCGATGAAGCCGCCCGTCATGCCGGAACCGCTGACGAAGCCGTCCGCACGGCAGTCGACGATTCGATTGACCTCGCTGCCGCCGGCACATGCCCCGACCAGACCTCCGGCGTAGGAGTTGGTCGCCGCGACCTCGACCGTCGCGATGCAGTTGCTGATGACCGTTCCGCCCGTGATGTATCCAACAAGACCGCCGACGTACTGCTTGCCCGCGACCGTTCCCGAGACGGAGAATCCTTCGATCACCGCACCGCTCGTGCAGCCGAAGAGCCCGCGATAGTCGGCGCCCGACAGGCTGTTCGTGCAGACGAGGTTGCGGATGGCGTGGCCGTTGCCGTGGAGCGAGCCGGTGAACGGCGCAGATTCACTACCGATGGGCGTCCAGTCCGCGCCGCCGAGGTCGATGTCTGCGCCGAGCGCGTAGGAACCGCCAAGGTCATTTGCAATCGCCGCAAGCCCTTCGCGGGTGGTGATGGGCGTGAGGGGTGTCGCCAGGGTTGTGTTCGAGACTGACAGCATGGCGGCGACGAGGGACAGCATCTTTCTCATGGTGTCGTTCTCTTTTCAGATGAAGTATGCGCCGAAATTCCGTTCCATGCTACAGACGGCGGAGGATAAGCCCCTTCAGGTAGAGCCCTTCGGGGAAGGTCAGCGCCACGGGATGGTCTGCCCCCTGGCGCGTGCGGGCAAGCACTTGGAAGTCGCGCTTCGCGTCGAAGGCCGCCTCGGCGCAGATCTTGTCGAAGAGGTCCGTCGTCACCGCACCGGAGCAGGAGAACGTGGCGAGCACGCCGCCGGGACGCAGGAGCTTCATTGCGAGGAGGTTGATGTCCTTGTAGCCGCGCGTCGCGCGCATGAGGCCGGCCTTGGTGTCCGCGAACTTCGGCGGATCGAGGACGATCAGGTCGAACGTCCGACCCCGGTCGCGGTAGAGGCGCAGCTGCTTGAAGACGTCCGCCTCCACGAAATCGCATTTCGTGCCGCAGGCATGGAGGAGGTCCGTGTTCTTGCGCGCGAGCGCAAGCGCGTCCGCGCTCGCGTCCACGTGCGTGACGGACGCCGCGCCGCACGCGCACGCCATCACGCCGAACCCGCCCGTGTAGGAGAAGCAGTTCAGCATCTCCGCCGTCGGCGCGTAGGCGGCCACGGCCGCGCGGGCGTCGCGCTGGTCGAGGTAGAAGCCGGTCTTGTGCCCCTTGCGGACGTCCACGAGGAACGAGACTGGCCCCTCCGTCACCTCCACGAGCTCGGGCGGCTCCGCGCCGGCGAGAAGCCCCGTGGCGGGCTCCAGGCCTTCGCGCGCGCGGGCGTCCACGTCGCTGCGGTTGTACACGCATGTGCAGTCCGGCACGTACTTCATGAGCGCGGCGACGATCACGTCCTTCCAGCGCTCCGCGCCCGCCGTGGCGAGCTGCACCACGACCGTGCCGGCGTAGTAGTCCGCCACAAGGCCGGGCAGTCCGTCGGACTCGGCGTTCACGAGGCGGAACGCGTTCGTCGCGCCGTCCACCCAGAACGCGGCGCGGCGCGCCACGGACGCGGCGACAAGGTCCTCCACAGAGGCGGCGTCGGGCTCGCGGCCGGGGTCGAACGAGAGCATGCGCACGCGGATCTGCGACGCGGGGGACCAGCTGCCCCAGCCGAGACGCTCGCCGCGCGCGCTCTCCACGGCCACGGTCTCGCCGGGCGCGGGGTCTCCCTCCACGGCGCGGATCGCGCCGGAGAACACCCAGGGGTGGTGGTGGACGACCGAGTAGTCGCGCTTGGGATTGAGGACGACGCGTTTCATGGCCCGGCGATCAGCCCTCGACCTTCTTCACGATCGACGAACAGGCCTTGATCACGCCGGCGACGTTCGCGAGGTCCGCCGGGATGATCATCGTGTTGTTCGACTTCGCGAGGTTGCCGAACTGCGCGAGGTACTGCTGCGCGAGCTGCATGTTCACGGACTCGATGCCGCCCTTCTCGCCCAGCGCCTGGGCGACCTTGCGGATGCCCTCGGCCTGCGCGTCTGCGACGAGCAGGATCTCCTTCGCGCGGCCCTCGGCCTCGTTGATCTTGCGCGTGCGCTCGCCTTCGGAGAGGGCGATCGCCTCCTGGCGCTCGCCCTCGGCGCGGTTGATCTTCGCCTGGCGCTCGCCCTCGGACTCCGCGATCATCGCGCGCTTCTCGCGCTCGGCGCGCATCTGCTTCTCCATCGCGTCGCGGATCGTGCGCGGCGGCGTGATGTTCTTGATCTCGTAGCGCGTGACCTTGATGCCCCACGGGTCGCTCGCCTTGTCCACGGCGGCGACGATCGCGGCGTTGATCGTCATGCGCTCCTCGAACGAGCGGTCGAGGTCGAGCTTGCCCATCTCCGAGCGCATCGTCGTCTGCGCGAGCTGCGTGGTGGCGAAGAGGTAGTTGCCGATGCCGTACGAGGCCTTCACGGGGTCCATCACCTGCATGTACAGGATGCCGTCCACCGAGACGGCGATGTTGTCCTTCGTGATGCACTCCTGCGGCGGCACGTCGATCGCCTGCTCCTTGAGGGTGTGCCTGTACGCGATCTTGTCGATGAACGGCACGAGGATGTGGAAGCCGGCCTCGAGCGTGCTGCGGTACTTGCCGAGGCGCTCCACGATGTACGCCGTCTTCTGCGGCACAATGATGGCCGTCTTCAGGATGGCGACAAGCACGAGCACCGCGACGATCGCAAAGACGACGATCGGCCCGGAGAGTTCGTTTCCGCTGACTACTGAACCCAGGACTGCTCCAAACATGACTGTTTCCTTTCTTTTTGATTGACTGTTTAACTATTCACCATTCACTTTTTCGCCGTCCGGCTCGCCTTCCACGCCTCTGCGAGCGTGTAGTACTTCACGAGCATGTTCGGCAGGTAGTCGGAGGGCTGCTTGCCCTCCTTCATCCAGCCGAGGTACATGTTCATCACCTGGCTGAAGTGCGCCTCGTGTCCGATCTCGTACTTCTGCGGCACGACCATCGTCCATCCGTCGCCCTCGGCCTTGAACGCGACGCCGGGATACGTCTTGTTGAACTCCGCCACGGCGGCGGCGAGCGCCTTCTCGAGCGCGGCCTTGTCCTGCCCGGCGCGCGGCTTCACGTAGACGCGCGGCTTGTAGCCCTCCGCCGGTCCCTGGCGGATCACGATCTCCGACTTCGTGCCGCGCATGAGCGAGTAGTGCGTGTCGCCCGTGCCCTGCGGCGGCATGAAGTGCCACTCCACGCTCACCTTCGCGTTGACGCCGCGCAGCTGGTAGGTGAACTCGCCGTTTGCCTTGCACTGGAGCACGTTGTCCTTGTCCACGTCCTTCTTCAGGAAGTCGGGCCAGGTGTCGAGTCCGGTGGAGGTCTTGTAGTCCGCGGCCGAGATGGGCGTGGGCCACGTGCGCGCCTTGATCATCTTCACGTCGTCGTACTTCAGCGTCTCGCCGGGGAACGTCTCCCACTGCACGAGGTCGGTGAGGTGCGTCGTCACGTCCACAATCGCCTCGCCCTGCTGGTCGGTGTCGTAGTACCAGCCGGGACGCTGCAGCGGCTTTCCGTTCACGAGCTTGCAGAAGTGGTGTACGCTCACCTTCGTCACGGCGGGGTCGTCGGGGGTGCCCTTCTCCTGCTCGCCGTAGAGGTCCTTCGCCGACACGAGCGCGCGCTGGAGGATCGTCGTGATCTCGTTGCGCTCGGTCATGATGTCCGCGAAGTAGAGCCCCTTCTCGTCGGCGACCTTCGCCGCCTCCTTCAGCTTCTCGAAGGCGTCCGGCGTGATGGCCATCGGCTTGTCGGAGAGGACGTTGAACCCGGCCTTGATGGCGGCGAGGTAGTAGTCGGCCTTCTTGTTGTTCTTGCCGGCGAGCACAACCACCTTCGAACCGGGGTCCTTGACGGCAAGCGCCTTCTCGAGGTAGTCGTCGCCCGTGTAGACGGTCTCCTTCCACGACGTCGGGTCCTTCTCGCGCGTGTTGAACGCGTCGACGAGCTTCTTGTGCGCCTCGACGTCCGGCCCCTTCGGCGCGAACACGGCCACGTCCTTCGACACGCCCGCGTAGTTCCGGTTCAGGACGAGCGCCGCGTGGAAGTGCCCCGGGTCGACCTCCACGAAGGAGACCTCCTTCACGGGCTTCCGCGCCGCAGGCTTGCAGCAGCTGTCGCAGCATCCGGCGGCCACGGCGGCCGCGGCCATCGCAATCATCACGTTTTTCATTCCTCTTTTCCTTTCAGGTGCACACACATTATATCACAAACGGGCGAGGGTCTGCTCAAACGCGTCGAGAAAACGGTCCACGTCGCGCGCGGTGTGGGCGGCGGAGACGAAGTTGCACTCGAACTGCGAGGGCGCGACGTACTGCCCCCGCGTGAGCAGACCGTGGAAGACCTTCGCGTAGAGCGCCGTCGAGCACGCCTTTGCGTCCGCAAGGTCCTGCACCGGCAGGTCCGTGCAGAACGGCGTGAACACGCCGTTGAACGACTGGCACGTCACGGGCACGCCGCGCTCCGCGGCGAGGGTGGAGACGCCCACCGCGAGCGCGCTGCCGAGCTCGGCCATGCGCGTGTAGGGCATCTCGCGCTCGAGAATCTCGAGCGTCTTGAGACCCGCCGCGACGGCGAGCGGGTTCCCGCTCAGCGTGCCCGCCTGGTAGACCGGGCCGTCGGGCGCGAGCTCGCGCATCCACTTGCGCCGGCCGCCCACCGCCGCGAGGGGCAGCCCGCCGCCGATCACCTTGCCGAGCGTGACGAGGTCCGGCGTGACGCCTGCGTAGAGCGCGGAATAGGTCGAGAGCCCGAAGCGGAAGCCGTTGATCACCTCGTCGCAGATCAGCAGCGCGCCGTACTTCGACGTGACGGCGCGCAGGCCCTTCAGGAAGCCCTCCGCCGGGGGCACGAGGCCCATGTTTCCGGCGACCGGCTCCACGATCACTGCGGCGATCTCCTCCCCGCGCTTCGCGAACGCGCGCTCGACGGCCGCGAGGTCGTTGTACGGCGCGACGAGCGTATCCGCCACCGCGCCGCGCGTGACGCCGGCCGAGGACGACGCGCCCATCGTGAGCACGCCCGACCCGCTCTTGACGAGCATCGCGTCCGAGTGCCCGTGGTAGCAGCCGTCGAACTTGAGGACGATCCGCCGCCCCGTCACGCCGCGCGCGAGACGCACGGCCGTCATCACCGCCTCGGTGCCGGAACTGACGGCGCGCACCATGTCGAGTCCGGGCACGAGCGCGACAAGCCGCTCGGCGAACGCCACCTCGTCCGGCGTCGCGATGCCGAACGTGGTGCCCAGCTTCGCGCGCGCGGCGACGGCCCGCGAGATTTCCGCGTTGGCGTGGCCAAGGATCATCGCGCCCCAGCTGCAGCACCAGTCCGTCAGCTCGCGCCCGTCCGCCGTGCGGATGCGCGCGCCCTTCCCGGACGCCACGAACACGGGCGTGCCGCCCACGCCGTTGAACGCCCGCACCGGGCTGTTTACGCCGCCGGGAATCGCCTTCCGCGCCCGCTTGAACAACATTTCGTGCTTCATCTCTTTTCCTTCCATGGCCACATTATACCACAATCAGGGCGGACCTTCCTCGCCCGCGATGAAATAGACCTCCTTGCGCGGCTCCGGCGCGGCGTGCCGCCGCCGCTGGTTGTCCAGTTCCCACTCGAGCGGATGCGCCATCAGGCGGAAACGGCGCCAGGCGGGCGCAGACGTGTCGCGCGAGAGAATGCGCCGCGTGGCGGCGAGCTCCGCCGCGATGCGGTCCAGCGTCTCGACAGGATAGAGCGTTCGCACCCTCTGCGTCCGCACGGCGCCGTCGACGAACGCCTCCTTCAGGACGCGGTGCAGCTCGCGGAGATGCGCACCGGCCTCCGCGCCGTAGAACAGCGTCCAGTGCTCGTCGAGCGCCGCGTCCGGGTTGAAGCGGGCTCCGCCCCACAGTGCGCGGAACGCGCAGTACGTCTCGTAGTAGAAGTGGAACGGGATGCACTGGCCGGGAAGCTGCACGGGGTAGAGGCCGAGGTCGACGATGAGTTCCGTGTCGCCGAGGTCGTTCCCGAACGCCGCGATCGTCTCCGGCAGGAATTCGTTTGCCACGGCCTGCTCGAAGGCGCTGTTGTAGGCGTTGTAGGTCCAGATCTGCTGGACGGGACGTCCCCCGATCACCTCGGTCCAGCGGTGGAGCTCGCGTACCATCAGGTCGCGCACCTGCGGATTGCGGATGAAGCGCGGCACCTTCGGCAGGCACACGCAGAGCTCCACGTTGTCGGGCAGGCGGCGGAACCGCTCCTGCGTGGGCGCGTACGTACAGCCGGCGTAGGGCAGGAGGATGAGCCGCCGTCCCGGCAGGCGCGCGTTCAGGCGCGCGGCGAGATGCTGGTAGAAGCGTCCGTAGACGTCCGAGAAGTAGCCATACGGACCCAACGCCACGTTCGCGTCCGTGATGAGCCCCTCGCGTTCCACAACGGGGTTCGCGCGCATCTCCTCCAGCGTGCGGAAGGAGTCGCATTGTCCAAACGACACGGTAAGCGCGTCACTGGTGGCGAATCCCTGCCGGCGGTGCCCTTCCGGCGTGTCGTCGCGCGCAAGCCCCGCCACAAGGGCGTCCGCGAACTCGAGGTTCGTTACGTCGAAGTAGTTCTTCATGTGGTTCGTGGGACAGAAGTAGAAGTCGCCGTCCGGACGACGGAGGAACGAGAGTTCCATCCACTCCGGGTGCGCCCGGGCCCACGCGCGCGGCTCTGGGGAATGGATCGCGCAAAACGACACCGTGTGCGCGAGACGCGCGGCGGCGCGCCAGTCGGAGATGCTGGCGCGCACGAGCGGCGTGCCGAGCGTGCGCGAGACGGTGGCAAGGTCGGGGTTGAAACCTCCGCACCGGTTCCGGAAGCGCGGCGCGTCCGTGTATGCGCACGGCGCAAGCACGAGGTTCGTGCAGGCGGGCCGCACGCAACCGTCCGGCCCCGGATAGTAGTAGCGACAGCCGAAGAACCGCTCGAGGAAATCGTAGGCTCCCCAGAGCGTAGCCCCCGTGATCGCCACGCCGTTCGAGCAGGTCGTGACGACGAACCCTTCTGGAGGAAGACTTGACAGGTCAATGCCGGGCGCGCCCACATGAATAACCGCCCGCAACTGCGATACGGGTGTCCCGCCCGTATCCACCACCTCCACCGCCTTCCCCGTGCAGAGGCCGATCTCGCGCCGCAGCGTGCGCACCGCCTTTCGGACAGACCGGTACTCCTCCCCCGAGGCATCGCGCGCCCGCGCGGCCGTGGAGTCCCACACGAGGGAAAAGTGCGGCACGCCGTCCGACACGAGCGTGACAGGCGGATGCACGGGTGCCAGCAGCGGCGTCACGGGATTCAACGCCGTCTGCGCGAGGGGATCGGCGCAGAGGGCCGCGCCTGTCACGACCGCCCAAACGGCAACCAGAAATGTCCGCGAGAGTTTCACGGGGGACAGTATACCACATTTGCATGGATGCGGCGGATACCCGTTTAGATTGTTGCCAAGTGAAAATGTTGCCAATTCCAATGTTGCCAATGTGAAAATGTTGCCAATTCCAATGTTGCCAATTCCCAATTGGTATTGGTATTGGTTATTGGCAACACTGGCAACATTGACAACACTTCCAACATTCCCATTGCCAAACGGGGGTACAATTCGGTATAATCTTCGCCATCAATTTAAACCTCATAAGGAGAAAACAGAATGAAGAAACTGATATTCGCCTCCGCCGTGGCGGCCGTCGCCGCCTCGGCATACGCCGGACTCTACGGCGACACGCCTGACGCCAAGCACGCCTGGGCCGTACACGACCACAACCGCCCCAATCCCGTCAAGGTCACGCCGGCCGACCAGATCGGACAGCCGCCGAGCGACGCCGTGGTGCTGTTCGACGGCACGCAGAAGAGCTTCGACGAGAACTGGACCGACGCCCGCGGCAACAAGACCAAGTGGAAGTTCGTCAACGGCACGATGGAGTCCGTGCGCTCCGCCGGCAACATCTGCTCCCGCGAGCAGTTCGGCGACGTGCAGCTGCACGTCGAGTGGCAGGCGCCCGTGAAGGTGTCCGGCTTCGGACAGGGCCGCGGCAACTCCGGCGTGTTCGTGCTGGGCGGCATGTACGAGGTGCAGGTGCTCGACAGCTACGAGACCAACCCCGCCGACATGAAGAACCCCAACTACGCCGACGGACAGGCCGGCGCCGTCTACGGGCAGAACCCGCCGCTCGTCAACCCCACCCGCAAGCCCGGCGAGTGGCAGGTGTATGACATCGTGTTCCACCAGCCCGTGTTCGAGGGCAATACGTGCGTCCATCCCGGCTCGCTCACCGTGTTCCTGAACGGTGTGCTCGTGCAGGACCACTGGGAGGTCGAAGGCCCCACCTGGCACATGCGCCGCACGCGCCAGGACAAGCCCCGCGCCACGAAGGGCTCCATCCAGTTCCAGGACCACGGCAACCCCGTCCACTTCCGTAACGTGTGGGCGCGCCACCTGCCGAGCCGCTACGCGAATACCACGCATGGCACGTACCTCGCGAAGGAGCAGGACGTGGCCGCCCAGCGCAAGGCCACGGCAGAGAAGTTGCTCGCCAAGATCGACACGTCCAAGTGCGGCGCCAACGAAGTGAACGCCATCCTCGAAGTCGTCTCCTACTGCAAGGGCGAGCCGTTCTGCGGCGCGTGCAAGAAGATCTGCGGCGGCTACCTCGCCAAGCTCAACGCCATGGACGGCGCCGCGCTCGACCAGGCGAAAGGCGAGATCATGGGCGTCAAGCGCTCCTGCGACGTCCTCGCCCGCAACAAGGTGGTCGAGAAGTGCCCGCTGAAGGCCAAGATCGAGGAGATCATCAAGGCGCGCGGCTGGGACAAGAAGCGGCGCTAGGCTACCGGCTCGCCACGCGATTGCCGGGCAGGAAACGGACGCGTCCCTTGAGGCGAAGAGCCACGAGGAGCGCGTTCGTTTTTGCTACCGGCAACTGCGCGTCACGCGCCACCGCGTCGACCGTGGCGCCCGACTCGGGCACCTGCCGCAGCACGAGCGCCTCCTCGATTGAAAGCTTTACCTCTGGGAGGGCCGCGACAAGCGCGGCCCCTCCCGCAGTACGCCCCTTGGCGGGAGCGGTCGCGCTTGTCGCGACCGAACCTCGACCATCGGCTACCTTCCCCTTGGCGGGAGCGGTCGCGCTTGTCGCGACCGAACCTCGGCCATCGACTACCTTCCCCTTGGCGGGAGCGGTCGCGCTTGTCGCGACCTTCTTCTGGGCGATTGGCGTCAACTCCTCGATCACGTCGTCCACGCACGTCACCATGCGCGCGCCCTCGCGAATCAAATTCAGGCAACCCGCCGAGGACGGCCAGTCGATCCGCCCCGGCACGGCCATCACCGCGCGTCCCTGTTCGTTCGCGCGCAGGCACGTGACGAGCGTGCCGCTGCGGAGCGGACACTCCACCGCCACCACGCCGCGCGCGAGGCCGGAGACGATCCGGTTGCGCTGCGGGAACGTCTGCGCGTCCGGACGACGTCCGAACGGAAACTCGCTCACCACGCACCCGCCGTTCTCCACCATCCGCCGCGCGAGCGCGCGGTTCGCCTCGGGGTAGAACATGTCGAGCGCGCCGCCCAGCACGCCCGCCGTTGCGCCGCCGCCCGCGAGCGCTCCCTCGTGCGCCGCCGCGTCAATGCCCAGCGCAAGCCCCGAGAACACCGCCCACCCGGCGCGCGCGAGGCCGGCCGCGAACGCCTTCGCCGTCTCGCGTCCGTACGCCGTGGCCTTGCGCGTGCCCACGAGCGCCACGCCGGGCTTGGAGAGGACGGAGACGTCCCCCACCACGTAGAGGACGAGGGGCGGCGAGGCGATCTCGCGCAACTGCGGCGGATAGTCGGCGTCCAGGTCCGTCACGAGCCGCACATGCTGTTTCGCGGCCTGCTCGATCTCCCGCTCCCAGGCCGGCTCCTTGCCCTCCCAGTCCCGCTTCTCGGGATAGAATTCATACGCCGCCGCGGCGCTGCCGTGCGTCTCGCGCATCAGGCGCGCGAGCGTCACGGCGCCAACCGTGGGAATCATGTTGAACGCAATTCTCGCCTCTCGCTCGGTCATGTCTACTTCTCGATGATGTTCGAAAGCCGCACCCGCGCAAAGCGCCAGCGGCCGGATTCCGGGTCCTTCCGCAACGTGGCGTCGAGCGCGCGTGCATCGCGCACGGACCAGCCGAAGTCGTCGCCCCGGTAGAAGAAGTCGCACGACGCCTCCGCGGTCGTCTTGTCCGTGAACTTCACGGCGATGTCCTCGAACGCCACGTGCAGGTTCGCCGCCATCACGCGGAACGCCACGACCTGCTGGGTGATGTCGGGCACGGACTTCGAGAGCGTGAACGTGCGGCCGAAGGCCTCGAACGTGCAGCCGGGCTCGACCAGCGCCACGGCCCGCCGGGCCTTCCCGATCGCCTCCAGGTTCGGTTCGGTCCCGTTCTTGTCGATCGCGGCGGACGCCTTCGCGAACGTCTCCTTCACGCGCGCCTCCTCCGACGGCAGGAGGAAATGCCAGCCGACGAACGCGGCTGCGGCCAATGCGACAATGACGATTATCCTTTTCACCAGAGCGGCCTCCCTGCGACGCGGGCGAGCGCGATCTCGCCGCCCACATGTACTTCAAACGGGACGGAGCGGTTGTCGCCCATCACGTACACATTCCCCGGCTTGACCGTGCGCGGCGGCACGTTCCAGCCGGAATTCTTCACGAGATACGGCTCGTCGAGGGCCCGGCCGTCCACCACGCACACGCCGTTGCTGAACGCCACGGTCTCACCCTCGAACGCCAGGACGCGCTTGAGCAGCATGTAGCGCGTGCCGCCGTACTTCAGCACCACCACGTCGCCCCGCGCCGGCGGCCGCGACCGGTAGGCCGTGAGCACGCACACGTTGAAGCCGTGTGCGGCGTACGTCGGCTCCATGCTCTCCCCGTCCACCACCATCGGCCGCAGCCAGAACATGCCGACAAGCCACGTGGAGACCGCCAGGACGGCGATCCGGATGAAGAAACCGCGCGTGAGCCGCGGGAATATGAATCTGCTCAGCGACATGCCGCGAGTAGTATACCACAGATTCCGCCGATCCTCCACCCTCGTCAGGGCTGAACACCGGTCACGCGCACGCGCACGGAGGCGGAGACGCCGTCGGCCGTGGCGCAGGCGATCACGTGCGCGCCGGGCGTCGGCTCCCAGGCGAACGGCGCGCTCCCGACCGTCTCGCCCGCAGGCGCGCCGTCCACGAACCACCAGAGCGTTCCGCCCTCCACGTTGCCCACCACGGTGCAGACGATCCGCTGCTGCGCAAGCCCCGGCACGAGGTGGAACTCGGCGTCGTCCTGCGGGGAACGGATCGCAAGCCGCTCCGTCCGGTCCGCCTTCCCCGTGAACGCGCGGAGGAAGGCGTCTCCGCGCGTGACCACCGCCCCGCCCGTCCCGCGCCGGTGCAGCGTGCAGAGCGCGGGCGAGGAGATTCCACGCAGCGCACGGCCTTCTTCGCGCTTCGGACACTCCGGCGCGGCCGGGAACCCGCTCTCCGCACAGATCTCCCGCGTGACGACCTCCGGCGGCTTCGCGAACCACGGTCCCTCGTTCCCCGGGTAGAGCCCACGCGCCAGCTCCCACGCATACGGCGCGGCGGCGACCGCCCCCACCAGCGACGTGTCGCCGAAGCCGCCCTCCTTGTGTCCGCACCAGAACCCCACCACGTACTCCGGGTTCCACACCACCGTCCAGGCGTCGCGGTAGGCGGAGGACGTCCCCGTCTTCCACGCGAAGCGCGGCACCTTCACGTCGGCCGCGTGCCCGAGCGCGCGCAGCGAGCGCGCGTCGCCCGAAAGGATGTCCGAGACGAGCCAGCACGCCCCCGGCGAGAACACGCGCGGCGGCGAGACGCCCTTCTGCGCCTCCACCTCGCGCGCGAGCGCGCACGGCTCGAGCCACGTGCCACCGCGCGCGAGGCAACCGTAGGCGCCCACGAGCTCCACGAGCGACACCTCCGCGTTGCCGATCGCGAGTCCGAGGCCGAACGTCGCGTCCGCCCCGCCGAGATGCCGGCAGCCGAGCGCGCGCAGCACCGAGCCGAAGCGTGCCACGCCGAGACGCTGTAAGAGCTGGACGAACGGCAGGTTGAGAGAGAGGACGAGGGCGTCCGAGAGCTTCACGGCCCCGCGGTGCGATGCGTCGAAGTTGGCGGGCGTGTAGCCGTGGTACGCCTTCGGCACGTCGGCAAGACGCTCCTCCGGCGTCACGAACCCGCGGTCCATCGCCGCCGCCGCGAGGAACGGCTTGAGCGTGGATCCTGCCGGACGCGGCGACACCGCCGTGTTCACCTGCCCGGCGTCGGACGAGAAGTAGTCGCCCGAGCACGCGAGGGCGAGCACGGCAGCCGTGTCGACGCGCATCACGACGGCCGCCGCGGAATAGCCGTTCGCGGCCGCGCGGTTGACGAGCGTCGTCGCGCGCGCCTGCACGTCCGCATCCAGCGTCGTCTCGAAATCGCCGCCGGAAAGCCCCGCGCGCATCACGCGCGCCGCCGCCCAGTCGCAGAAGAACGGCTCGGAGAACGGACGCGGCGCGCGGCGGATCTCCGGCACGCTGGCCGCCGCGCCGTCGTGCTGCGCGTCCGTGACCATCCCGAGCGCGCGCATGCGCCCGAGCACGTAGGCGCGGCGCTGGAGGGCGCGGGCGAGATTGCGGTCGGGACGGAAGCGCGAGGGACACTGCACCATGCCCGCGAGCAGCGCCGCCTCGCCGATGCCGAGGTCGCACGCGCGCTTGCCGAACCACCCCTGGGCGGCGGCCTCCACGCCCACGAGGTTCGACCCGAACGGCGCGCGGTTGAGGTACTGCGAGATGATCCAGAGCTTGTCGTGCACGCGTTCGGTCTGCATCGCGCGGAACGCCTCCACGTACTTCCACGCAAGCGTGCGCGGATGCGGGTGGATGAGGCGCGTGGCCTGCATCGTGATCGTGGAGGCGCCGCTCACGCGGCGCAGCGAAGTGACGTTCTGGAAAGCGGCGCGCAGAACGCTCGGCAGGTTCACGCCGGAGTGGCTGAAGAAACGCCTGTCCTCGGAAGCCACGAGCGCCTTCACGATCCAGTCGCCCTCGGAGGCGGCGTAGTAGGGTCGGCAGTCCACGTCGCCCGGGCCGAGCGACACGCGCAGCACGGTACCGGCGTTGTCGCGCAGCACGACGCCGCCGGGGTAGGCGTCCGCCCCTTCGAGATGCGGGTCGATCAGCCACCACGACACGCCGAAGGCCGCCGCCCCGCAGACGACGGCGCCGACGGCGACCTTCGCGGCGATGACCCATCTCCGCCGCACGTTCACCTCCCTTCAAAAAGGGACGCGAGGTTTTTCGGCGATTCGAGCGAGACGGCCGCCGTGGAGGCCCAGGCCGTCTCGCACGCGCGACCGTGCGTGCCCTTGACGCGCGTGTGGTCCTGGCAGGTGCGCGGCGGGAAGAACCCGCCGAAGAAGAGTTCGCTCGGATCGAAACCGGGCTTGTTGTGGATGTCGACGTGCGTGGCCCAGTCCGGCGCCTCGCGCGGGTCGGTCCACCACGGGTACGCGCACCAGCTCCCCTTCTTCGCGACAAGCAGGATCTCGCCTGCCGAGGGGTGCGCCCAGTCCTGGTCCGCGCGTATGGTGCAGCTCTCGTACGCGCCGGTCGCCTCGAGCGCGGCGGCCACGGCCGGCACGTCGGCGGGGTCGCGCACGTGGACGTGCGCAATCTCGTGGTCGCACATCGCGAACGCCCGCGACGTGTAGAAGTCGGGATACGCCCGCCCGGCGACGGGACGCACGTTGAAGAGGCCCCGCGCGCGCAACACGGCGTTCGGGAACGCGGGCGGCGCGTCCACGGCGTGGATCGCGTAGTCGCCGACGACGGTGAACGCGACGTTGCGGCGCTGCGCGAAATCGGCGAGCCGCTCCAGCTGCGCGCGGAACTCCTCCAGCGCGGCGCCATGCGCAGCCGATTCCGGCCCTTCGCGCTGTGCGGCGTAGTCGAGCGTGGGCAGGTAGAGAAGCGCCCAGTCGGGCTCCGTCTCCTCCACCATCGCCTCGAAGTTCGCCACGACCGCGCGCCCCACCTTGGGCGAGGCGAGCGGGCCCCAGTAGCGGTGCAGCGGGAACGTGCCGAGACGGCGTGCGAGGCGGTCGCCCATGTCCGGCGGCTGCGTGTAGTTGCGCATGATCATCCCGCCGCCGTGCTTGTGGATCGGCGCGGGGGAGAGCACGGCGTCCACGCGCTCGCCGAGCGACTGCTGCCAGAAGTACATCCCCACCGTGCCGCCCGCCGCGCGCGCGGCGTCCCACACGCGCGGGCCCTCCACGAGGGCGGCGCTCTGCTCCCAGAAGGAGGGCTTCGCGAGGTTTGCGAGCCACACGCCGTTCGACGTCATGCCGTGTTCGCGCGGGTCGCGCCCGGTTCGAAGCGTCGCCTGCGCCACGCATGTGACGGCCGGGAACGCCGACGCGCCGGGCGCGAACGACAGCCCCGCCATCTTCAGCGCACCGCGCCGCTCCAGCTCGCGGAACCCGAGTCCCGCCGCCACCACGAACAATGACTTTCCTCGCATGGCGAACAGTATACCAAAATTTACGCGGGACAGCGGTGCGTGATCGCGCGGCGCAGCGTGAGGGGGTCGGAGTAGGCGACGCCCGAGTCGGCGGGGAGGCCGAAGGCGAGACGCGTGACCTTCACGGGCGCTTCGGCCGACGGGAACGCGCGCAGGGTCTCGGCGAGATAGCCGGCCGTGGCGTCCCCTTCCATGTCCGTGGAGAGCGCAAGCAGCACCTCGCCGAATCCCTCGCGCGCGATGCGGTCCTTCAGTTCCGCGATGCGGAGCTTGTCGGGGCCGCAGTGGCGCACGGGGGAGAGCTTGCCGGCGAGGACGTGGTAGCGGCCGCGGAAGGCGCCCGACGACTCGATCGTCACGACGTCCGCCGCCTCCTCCACGACGCACACCACGCCGCCGTCGCGCGTCGCGTCCGTGCAGAGCGCACAGGGGTCCTCGCCGCGTACCGTGAATGCGCCGCAGCGCGCGCACGCGCACACGTTCGCCTGCGCGTCGCGCAGGGCGAGGACAAGCGGCTCGAGCAGGCGGTCCGGCTCGCGCACGAGCGCGAGCGCGGCGCGGCCTGCGCTGCGCCGGCCGAGGCCCGGGAGGCGGCCGAGGCTCCGAACGAGGCTCTCGATCGGCGCGAGCATCACTTGCCGAAGAGTCCGGACATGCCGCCGTCCTTGACCATCTGCATCATCTGCTCCTGCGTCGCCTTCTTCACGCTCTTGAGCGCGCCGTTGACGACGTTGAAGAGCATGGTCTCGAAGCGCTCGGTCTTGCCGTTCACGACCTCGGCCCACGTCTCGGGCGCGATCTTGATCGACGTGATCGACATGTCGCCGCGCGCCGTGACCGTGATGCCGCCGTTCGAGTACGGCACCGAGATCTTCTCGATCTCGGCCTGCAGCTTCTTGGACTCGCTGCGCATCTGCATCGCCTGCTTGATGTTGTCAAACAATCCCATGGTTTTTCACTCCGTGTTTTTTTGCCTTGTAGGAAATCACCCTCGGCGTCGTCTTCAGGAGACGCGCGGCCGCCGAGACGTTGCCGTGCGCCCGTTCGAGCACCTGCTCGAGAATCGCCTTCTCGAATGCTGACACGAGGTCCCGCCAGCTCTCGCCGTTCCAGGCGAAGCGCGGACGGGCGCGCTTCGCCGCCCAGCGCCGCACCGCGAGCGGGAGGTCCGCCACCTCCACCGCCTCGCCGAAGCTCACGAGCTCCGCCTCGCGCGCGGCGCGCGCCTTGTCCGCAGGGTTCTTCCACGGATAGGCGTCCAGCGTCGCGCGGGCGGCCTCAGACCAGTTTCTTGCCACTCAGCTCCTCGTATGCCTTCACGTAGATCTCGCGCGTGCGGGCGATCACGTCGTCCGGCAGCACCGGCCCCGGGGGCTGGTGGTTGAAGTGGATGGAGTCGAGCCAGTCGCGCACGTACTGCTTGTCGAGCGACGGCGGGTTCGCGCCAACCGCGTAGGAGGCCTGCGGCCAGAAGCGCGAGCTGTCGGGCGTGAGCACCTCGTCGGCGAGAATCAGCGAGCCGTCCGCGTCCTTGCCGAACTCGAACTTCGTGTCCGCGATGATGATCCCGTGCCCGAGGGCGTAGTCCGCCGCCTTGGAGTAGAGCCCGATCGTGGCGTCCCTGAGCAGCTTCGCCGTCTCCGCGCCCACGAGCGCCTCCGTCTGCGCGTAGTCGATCGCCTCGTCGTGGTCGCCGATCGCCGCCTTCGTGGTGGGCGTGAAGAGTACCTCGTCGAGCTTGGAGGCGTTCTGGTAGCCGTCGCGGAGCTTCTGTCCGTTGACCGTTCCCGACTTCTGGTACTCCTTCCAGCCGCTGCCGGTGAGGTAGCCGCGCGCGATGCACTCCACCTCGACCATGTTCACCTTCCTGACGAGCATGGAACGGCCGCGGAGGTCGTCCTTCACGCACTGGAGCGCGGCGGGATACTGGTCCACGTCCGCCGTGACGAGGTGGTTCTTCACGCCGAGGAAGTCGAGCCAGAAGAGGGAGAGCTGGTTGAGCACCTTGCCCTTGTCGGGCACGCCGCACGGGAGGATCACGTCGAACGCGCTGATGCGGTCAGTGACCACCATCAGGAGCGTGTCGCCGAGGTCGAACACGTCGCGGACCTTGCCGCTCTTCGGCGCGGGAAGGCCCGGTATGCGCGTTTCGAGAAGCGCATGGTTCTTGTCGTATGTCATTTAATGAGTCCTTTCAGATACGGAATAGATTATAGCACATTGCCGCCCACGCTGCCACCATCCTTTTGCTCATGCATCCTCACCGACTTTCACGGTCGCGCCATGACGTACCAGAGAATGCAGAAGAAATGGCAAATAGAGGCGGCCAGCACGAAGAGATGCCAGATTGGGTGGCTGTAGGGGAGACGCCGCCACAGGTAGAACACGCATCCTACCGTGTAGAGTCCGCCACCGAGCGCCAGCCACATCGTGCCGAGTCCGCTCAGCGACCGCACGAGCGGTCCGATCGCGACCAGCGCCATCCATCCCATCAGGACGTACGCCGCCGTGGAGACGTAGCGAAAACGCCCCGTCGTCAGAATCTTGAAGAATACGCCTGCAAGCGTCGCGCCCCACTCGATGCCGAAAACGGTCCACGCGAGCCCCGGATGCTCGGGACGCAGCGTCACGAGACAGAACGGCGTGTAGCTGCCGGCGATGAGGAAATAAATCGCCGTGTGGTCCATGACGTGCAGCACCTGCTTGGCACGTAGATTGCTCACGGCATGGTAGGAGGAGGAAATGACGTACAGAAAAATCGTACACGCGCCGAAGATACACCCCGAGACGATCTTCCACCCCAGATCGGTACCCGACTGCACGGCCTGCCAGATCAACAAGGCAATCATGGCCGCACCGAGGTGCGACCCGATTACGTGGATGACCGTGTTGGCGATTTCCTCGCCGGTCGTCTGTGGCGTGCCGGTTGCCGTCATGACGCCGCAGGAACCTCAAATTACTTTTTCGCCGCAGGCGCAGGAGCGGGCTGGGCCGCAGGCTTCGCAGGCGCAGGAGCGGGCTGGGCCGCAGGCTTCGCAGGCGCAGGAGCGGGCTGGGCCGCAGGCTTCGCCTCGGGCTTTGCCGGCGCAGGAGCGGGCTGGGCCGCAGGCTTCGCCTCGGGCTTTGCCGGCGCAGGGGCAGGCTTCGCCTCGGGCTTGGCTGCGGGAGCGGGAAGCTCTTCCACCGAAGGCAACGGGGCGTCGGGAACGGTCGTGGCAGGAACCTGCTGCTCCACGGGCTGCTGCTTCGGCTCGGAAACGTCGGCCATCACGGACTGGGAGTGGCCGACGGAAGTGAGGCGTGCAAGGAGCAACGTGTTGACGAGGAAGATCGAGCCGAGCCAGATCGTGACCTTGATCAGCACGTTGCTGGCGTCCGCGCCGAACACGGCCTCGCTCATGCCGCCGCCGATGGCGCCGCCAAGGCCGCCCTCTTTCGGCTTCTGGAGCATCACGGCGAGCGCGAGCAGAAGGCACACGACTACTTCGACTACATACAGGAGACCAATGAGGAATGACGTCATTTTTTCTACCTTTCAATCAGACGGTTTCGTTTCCGGTGGAATCAACGAACGACAGCTTCAGCGTGTCGAGGTCGATCCTGCGGTAATAGCAGTTGCGCGGCGCACCCGCCGCGTTCTTTGTGTGGCAGATGCCGCCCCGGCAGGGGCGCACCACGTAGAGGAGCGAGTTCTGCTCGCAGTTGACGTACGCCTCCAGGAGGTCGAACGTCTCCCCGCTCGTCTCGCCCTTGAACCAGAGCTTGTTGCGGCTCGTGGACCACAGCACGAGCTTGCGCTTCGCGAAGGACTCCCTCATCGCGAACTCGTTGGTGTACGCGACGAGAATGACCTCCTTCGTATCGGCGTTCTGCACGGCCACGGGAATCACGCCCGGATCGCACGGCGACACGCCGGAGGCGCGGGTGGCCGTGACCTGGCCGCCCACCTTCTCCAGTTTCGTGAAGTCAAGCCGCAGCTCGTCTATCTCTTCCAGTTTTTCCATGGAGAGAATAGTATACCATATCTCACGGCGGGATGGAATACCCCTTTTCAGGAAAAGTACGGGTGCAAAGACTTTTTTCTGCAAGGTCATGCCGATTTCGTGCAGATTACCTGCTTGAGATTGCGCAACCGCCAGTTGAAGAACTCGTCCAGTCGTCCGGACTTTTCCAGTGTGCGCAGTGGGATCA
>Ga0310695_10006411_pt1 | contig 19455 bp, 19 predicted proteins | sample RumenRJG_04DNA_FD_203882 | JGI IMG/M metagenome (GOLD analysis project Ga0310695, IMG submission 203882) | Bovine rumen microbial communities from Lethbridge, Alberta, Canada - RJG_04 (v2) (version 2) | ecosystem: Host-associated > Mammals > Digestive system > Stomach > Rumen | place: Canada...
TTATCTTTGCTTTAGTAACAGTCCCTTTAGGTTGTTTTTTCTTAGGCATATCTCATCACTCCTTTTATTGTGATTTATTTCACGATTAATTATAAAATATAAAAATATATTTGTCAATAAATATTTTATAAATATATTGATTTTGTAGGTGTTTTTAGTTTTTGATAAGCTTGATTAATAGGGAAATTTATCTCAATTTTAAACGACAATGCATAATGTACAATTTATAATATAATGTCGTTTAAAATTGTGAAACATTTTTTGACAAAGGCAAGTTGTTTTTTTATAATAACCGAAGAGTAAAAATTCTTTACAATAAGGGGATAACTAATGAAAAAAAGTTTATTAGGTTTGTTGTTGGCGGTAGCAATGGTAGTACCTGTGTTTGCAACGGATAAAGGGGATATGGATTTAGATTTAAAGTTAGGTTATACGTTGTCTAATAGTGTTAAAGTTGAATATAATGGAGGTAATTCTGATTCCGGTTCAACAGATAAAAGTTTTATTTTAGGAGCAGATTTTTATTATTATCTTCTTTCCAATGTTGCTTTAGGTGTAGGTATAAACAATATTTTTGATTCAACAGCTGATTATGGTTGGAAAGATAAGTATGGCTTTACTAACATTTATTTTGCAATAAAACCTAAATTAGATTTACAGTCCGATATCTTTACAGGTATATATGGAATAGCTCAAATAGGATATGGCATATTAAGACTTGATTATGATACAGATGGTGGCCCTGAACCTGATAAGAAGAATGGATTATATTGGGGAATCGGTGCCGGAGCAGAAATAATGAAAAATTTTATTTTTGAACTTATATATTCTTGTAATAATGCAAGCTTTGATTTACCAAATGGATCTAGCGATATAAAGTATTCTGCATTTTCGGTTAATGTAGGTTATAAATTCGCATTATAATGTTTTAGTATAGGAGAAAAAACTAATGAAAAAAAGTTTATTAGGTTTATTGTTGGCAGCAGCAATGGTAGTACCTGCATTTGCAGAAAAAGGTGACATGGAAATTGTAGGTAAAATAGGCTTAAATTTAAATCCGAAAGTTGAAGCAAGCGGTAGTTTTGTAGATATTGGTGCATTTAATCCTTATTTTACCGGTGATTCAGGTGTCAATAAGTCTGTCTTAATAGGAGCTGAATTTTTTTATTATTTAAATAAGAATGTTGCTTTGGGTTTTGGTATAAATAATAATTTTAAATCTGATTTAAATGATATGAAAGCTTACGGGTTGGATTATAAAGGTAAAGTAGGTTTTACAAATTTCTATTTTGCCGTAAAACCGAAAATAGAGTTGAAATCTAAAATATTTAACAGTATATACTTTTTAGGGCAAGTCGGTTACGGACTTTTTAGTTTTGATGATCATGAATACGGTGAAAAAGATAGTAACGGACTTTATTGGGGAATCGGAGCAGGAACCGAAATTTATAAAAATTTTATAGTTGAATTGTTATATTCATTTAATTATGGTTCAATTAAGCTTAAAGAAGAATTTGGTGGTGATGAGACAGCAGATTTAACATATAAAACATTTACATTAAATATTGGTTATAAATTCTCCTTATAATAAAAAAACAAATAATTAAAACACAGAAAGAATATTTTTCTTTCTGTGTTTTTTTGTTTTTTTATTTTAGCGAAGTGAGTTTTATTTTTTTGCTTATAATTTCGCATTTGCCTTCTTTATGTACCGTTTCACTTTTGTACACCGCAGTCGGCAAATGCTTTATTCTAAGCAAAAACTCGAAAACTCTTTGGGGGCAACCAACGACAATAAAGTTTGTCATTCTGAACTTGATTCAGAATCTATAAAATATATGTCCGCATGACACCTAAATTACTAATTAATAATTTCTAATTACTAATTTTTTTAATACGGTTTCCACCGTTTCAAACTTTGGAGGGTTTTTGGTATCGAGTTCAAAGTAGCAGGTGTGTTCAGGTGAATCTACAAGAATTAAGTTTGTTTTTTTATTTGTAACAAATATCGGTGCAAATTCCGTTTCGCTGTGACCTGCCAACTGGTTAGGAAAATAAGAATCTTTCATTAATGAAAACGGCCTTATCCATGTGGGAGTTTGTGTAACTTCATCACCGTTAGGACTTGTAAGACCGGTCCAATCAAAATAGTGAAAGTTATGTTCCAACAACATTCTGTTGCACCAATCTATTATGTTTTCGGTATCTTTATTGAACCCTATATTTTTTTGATTGTTTACCCAAGTGTTTGAAAAACCGGCATGGGATATTACCCACCCGTCATATTCTACTGCAATTTTAAAATGTTCAATGTTATTTAAAAAAGCTTGTGCGATTTCGGTATCGTGTTCATGTTGGTGCCCGCTTACAAGTTTCGATTTGGGATTTTTTGATAAATAAGATAAACAGTGGTTACCTAAAAGCAAATCTGTTTTGTTCGGATACTTTTGCTTATAAGATATAACCTTATTTATAATGTTTACGGGATTATGTTCCGGAATATTCCACCATAAATTTGAATACCAATGATCAACATAGTCACCTAAAAAAACAAGTTTGTCCAAATGATTGATATTAGTTTCAACCATCTTTATAAAGTGTGTTGTTTGGTGAATATCCGGTATTATTCCTATAAGCATGTATGCTATTATACATTATTCTTTTATTTTGTTAATACTCTTTTTACAAAATAATCCATGCATCCATGCTTCTATTCTTCAAAAAATCGCAAAGCGATTTTTCGTTTGACAAACTAAGTTTGTAAAGGTATAATTTTCGGTATTAAATGCATTGATGCGGAGCAGTAAATATTAATTTGTCTAAAGAGAAGTGTCGGTTGGTGCAAGACATTGGCAAAACATATTGAAGTCACCGCGGAGCAGCTGTAAGAAATCGTTATAAGCGAAAGTAGAAACAGACGGATTCTCACCGTAAAAGAGAAAAAGTGCATCCTGAGTCAGGATGAAAAAGAGTGGTACCGCGGAAGTTTTTTATACTTTAACAATTTTAGTGCTTTCGTCTCTTTAAGTTATTTTGTATAACAACGGAGATGAAAGTTTTTTTGTTGTTGGTGGAGGGAAGACTATTATGGCAAAACATAAAATGCCGGGTTCAAGAATTGTTATTGAAACACTTATAGAGCAAGGTGTAACCGATGTGTTCGGCTATCCCGGCGGACAAGTGTTGAATATATATGATGAATTATATAAAGCAAGTGACAGAATTAACCATTATCTTGCCGCACATGAACAGGGTGCTGCTCATGCTGCCGACGGTTATGCAAGAGCTACCGGTAAAGTTGGTGTTGTTATTGCAACATCGGGACCTGGAGCAACAAATTTGGTTACCGGAATTGCAACGGCAATGCTTGATTCCATACCTATGGTGGCAATTACCGGAAATGTTCCTACTTCTTTAATCGGTAAAGACAGTTTTCAGGAAATAAATATTACGGGTGTTACATTACCTATAACAAAACACAACTATTTTGTAAGTAATGTTAAAGATTTGGCAGACACTATAAGAGAAGCTTTCCAAATTGCAAAGTCCGGAAGACCTGGACCTGTATTAATAGATATTCCCAAAGATGTTCAAATTGCGGAATACGATTTTGAATGTGAAGGTGTTATTGAACCTTATCCGCAGAAAAAAGCGGATGATAAAGAAATAGATGCCGCGGTTGATTTAATAAATAAAGCACAAAAACCGTATATTTATATCGGCGGCGGTGTAATAACCGCAGGGTTAAGTAAAAAAATAAAAGAACTTGCCGAAAAAATAGACGGATATATCGGTTGTACTTTGATGGGACTTTCCGCGATAGAAAATTCTTATGAAAGATTTTTAGGTATGCAGGGTATGCACGGACAATATGAATCTTCAATGGCAAACAAAGAAGCAGACCTTGTAATAGGTATAGGTGTAAGGTTCAGCGACAGAGCTACCGGAAACGTAAAAAAATATTCCAAAAATGCAAAAGTTATACAACTTGATACAGACCTTTCCGAAATAAATAAAAATATTAAAGCGGATGTAGGTATTGTAGGAAAGATTTCTTGTGCTCTTTCAAAAATAATTGAAAAATGTGACAAACAAAAGCATGCCGAATGGAAAAAAATAATAAATGATTTAAGAGCTGAAAGCAAAGAAATTTCCAAGAAAGTTAATGTTGTTAAAAGTGATAAGATTGGCCCCAAGCAGGTTTTTGATGTAATAAATAAAATTAAAGATAATGATACTGTTGTTGCTACCGATGTAGGACAACATCAAATGTGGGCTGCACAGTTTACAAGTTTTGAAAAACCGAGAACATTTGTTTCAAGCGGCGGTCTTGGAACCATGGGATACGGGTTGGGTGCTGCAATAGGTGCAGCGGTAGGAAGTAAAAAAAGAGCAATTTTAGTTACCGGTGACGGAAGTTTCGGTATGAACTTGAACGAACTTGCAACCGCGGTTACTTACAATATTCCGGTTGTAATAGTTATTATAAATAACGGCGTTTTGGGTATGGTAAGACAATGGCAAACATTGTTTTACGGTAAAAGATATTCAAATACAGTTTTGGGCAGGAAAACGGATTTCGTAAAACTTGCGGATGCTTTCGGACTTAAAGGCGAAAGAGTAACAACCGTACAGGAATTTGAAAAAGCATTTAGTAATGCATATAAATCAAATGCACCTTACATTATAGATACGATAATTGATATGGATGAGTTTGTTCTTCCTATGCTTCCTCCGGGAGGATCTATAGAAGACATTATTACATCTAAAGAGGAGGCAACAAAATGAAAAGATTTATAATTGCCGCTTTGGTGGAAAATAAGTATGGCGTATTAACAAGAGTTGCGGGCCTTTTTATGAGAAAAGGTTTTAATATAGATTCTTTAACCGTAGGTGAAACTGAAGATTCTTCTTTTTCGAGAATAACAATTACACTCAGGGGTGACGATAACGATAAAGATCAACTTATCAGTCAGTTAAGAAAACTTCATAATGTTACATACGTCAAACATATAGATGAAAAAAACAGTGTAGAAAGAGAATTGATACTTATAAAAGTTAAAAATACCGTTCAAAACCGTAGTGAGATTATGGCTATAACTGAAATTTACAGAGCAAAAATTGTTGATTATAATCCGAAAACGATATGTGTTGTTATGACAGGCAAGCCGTCAAAAATAAATGCTTTTATTGAAATTTTAAGACCGTTGGGAATAGTTGAACTTTGCAGAACCGGTGTTGTTGCCATTGAAAGAAATAAAGCAATTTACAATGTATAATGTACAATGAACGACAAAATAAAACAATAAACTAATATAAGAGAGGAGAAAGAAAATGCAAAACATTTATTATCAAAAAGATTGTAACTTAGCAAAACTTAAAGGTAAAACCGTTGCAATTATCGGTTACGGTTCACAAGGTCATGCACATGCATTGAACTTGAAAGAGTCCGGTGTTGATGTTATAGTAGGACTTTATAAAGGTTCTAAAAGTTGGGAAAAAGCGGAAAAGCAGGGATTGAAAGTTTATACAGCTGCTGAAGCTGCTGCAAAAGCAGATGTTATAATGATACTTATTAACGATGAAAAGCAGGCAAAATTGTATAAAGAAAGTATCGAACCTAACCTTAAAGAAGGTAAAACAATAGCATTTGCACACGGATTTAACATTCATTTCGGATGCATAAAACCTCCTAAAAATGTTAACGTTATAATGATTGCACCTAAAGGTCCCGGACATACGGTAAGAAGTGAATATTTGGCAGGTAAAGGTGTTCCCTGCTTGGTTGCAGTTGAACAAAATGCTACAGGTGATGCATTGGAAATTGCACTTGCTTATGCATTGGGTATAGGCGGAGCAAGAGCAGGCGTTATCGAAACAACTTTCCGTATTGAAACAGAAACGGATTTATTCGGAGAACAAGCAGTTTTGTGCGGAGGAGTTTGTGCTTTGATGCAGGCAGGTTTTGAAACTTTGGTTGAAGCGGGATACGATCCGAGAAACGCTTATTTTGAATGTATTCATGAAATGAAATTGATTGTGGATTTAATATATCAAAGCGGATTTGAAGGTATGAGATATTCAATTTCAAATACTGCGGAATACGGTGATTATACAACCGGTCCTAAGATAATTACGGAAGAAACAAAAAAGACAATGAAAAAGATTCTTAAAGATATTCAAGACGGAACATTCGCAAAAGCATTTTTGTTAGATATGTCTGAAGCAGGCGGACAAGTTCATTTTAATGCTATGAGAAAACTTGCTGCAGAACATCCGAGTGAAAAAGTTGGTAAAGAAATAAGAAAACTTTACAGCTGGAGCGACGAGGATAAATTGATTAATAATTAACATTTATAGCGAAAAAACTGCAAATTTTGGACTAAAATATTGAAACTCACAAACTTATGTACCGCTTACGCTTACGTACATCACATTTGTGAGTTTCTTCATTTCGTCTCAAATTTTGCAGTTTTTTCTATGTCTGGATATTTGTTGGTTATGCCTATAAAATGTTGTTTTTCTTGTATCCTGACGTTTGTTGGTTCAGCATCTAAAATGTTATTGGTTCAGTTTCTAAAATAGTGTTTTTTCTGTGTCTTGTCATTTATTGGTTCTGCTTCCAAAATGTAGTTTTTTATATTTTAAAAAATTTTGTAAAATGTTCCTCATAAAAATGTAATAAGGAGTAATTATGATAAAGGAAAAAATAGTAGACGGTTCACATAATGCACCGCACAGAAGTTTGTATCATGCTTTGGGAATAACGAAAGAAGAACAATCAAAACCTTTCATAGGTATAGTAAGTTCTTACAACGAAATTGTTCCCGGTCACATGAACATAGATAAAATTGTTGAAGCGGTAAAAATCGGTGTTGCTATGGCAGGCGGAACACCTATAGTGTTTCCCGCAATTGCCGTTTGTGACGGTATCGCCATGGGACATAACGGAATGAAATATTCTCTTATTACAAGAGATATTATTGCTGATTCTACCGAAGCTATGGTGCTTGCTCACGGGTTTGACGGACTTGTTATGGTACCGAACTGCGACAAAAATGTTCCGGGGTTACTTATGGCATCAGCAAGAGTAAATATCCCTACTATATTTGTCAGCGGCGGACCTATGCTTGCAGGCAGGGTTAACGGTAAAAAAACAAGTCTTTCGGGAATGTTTGAAGCTGTTGGAGCTTACAAAGCAGGTAAAATTAATGAAGAACAACTTGCCGAATATGAAGAAAAAACTTGTCCTACATGCGGTTCATGTTCCGGAATGTACACGGCAAATTCCATGAACTGTTTAACAGAAGTTTTAGGTATGGGGCTTAAAGGTAACGGAACAATTCCTGCAGTATATTCTGCAAGAATAGAACTTGCAAAACATGCAGGTATGCAAATAATGGAACTTGTAAAGAAAAATATCCGCCCGAGAGATATTATGACAAAACAAGCGATAAGAAATGCTTTGACAGCAGATATGGCTTTAGGTTGTTCAACTAACAGTATGTTACATCTTCCTGCAATAGCTAACGAGTGCGGAGTGGAATTTAATTTGGATATGGCAAACGAAATAAGCCAAAACACACCTAACCTTTGCCATTTGGCTCCGGCAGGTCATACATATATGGAAGACTTAAATGAAGCAGGCGGAGTTTATGCCGTTTTAAAAGAGTTAACAAAACTTAATTTAATAGATACATCGGTTATGACTTGTACAGGTAAAACATTGGGTGAAAATATTGAATCCGCAGTAAATTTAGATAACGAAACAATAAGAAATATTGATAATCCTTACAGTAAAACAGGAGGAATTGCAGTATTAAAAGGTAACCTTGCACCGGACGGATGTGTGGTTAAAAGAAGTGCCGTTGCACCGGAAATGTTAAAACATGAAGGACCTGCAAAAGTTTATGACAGTGAAGAAGAAGCAATAGCAGCAATATATGCAGGTAAAATAGTTAAAGGTGATGTTGTTGTTATAAGATACGAAGGACCTGCAGGCGGTCCCGGAATGAGAGAAATGTTAAGCCCGACATCTGCAATTGCAGGTATGGGATTAGACAAAGATGTTGCACTTATTACGGACGGCAGATTTTCGGGAGCTACAAGAGGTGCATCTCTCGGTCATGTTTCTCCGGAAGCAGCATCAGGCGGACTTATAGCTTATGTTAAAGACGGAGATATTATTTCAATAAATATTCCGGAATATAAAATAGAATTAAAAGTTTCTGACGAAGAAATAGAAAAAAGAAAACAAACAATGCCAATAAAGAAGAAAACCGATATCGGCGGAGCTCTTGCAAGATATGCGGCACAGGTATCGTCCGCCGACAAGGGAGCGATAATTAACAAATTTTTAAAATAAAAAACAGAAATATTTTGGCTACAATTTTGAAACGCAAGGTCTTGAGTATTATAAGACATACACATCGCCCTTGCGTTTCTTCATTTCGCACAAAATCTTTTCTGTTTTTTTTCTGTCCTTACATTCTTATTTGAAAGCAAAATCTTGAAAGTCTTTGATGGTCAAGAATAAAGGATACAAATATTTCTGTTTTTTCCCGTCTTTAAATTCTTATGATTAAACTCAAAATCTTTTCTGTTTTTTTTATGTCCTTACATTCTTTTTATTTTGTATAATATCTGCAATGAATAAAATTAAAAAAAGGAGAAAATAAATGAAAAAATGTTTGTTGGCAATGTTGTTGGCAGTAGCAATGGCAGCACCTGCATTTGCAATCATGGAATTAGATGCAAAAGTAGGATATATTGTTGAACCTACAGTAGTGCAGACAGGAGCAAATGAATATAAGTGCGGATATTCACAGGATCCGTCATATTCAATAGGTGTTGATTTGTATGTATATTTAATAGATAGTATCGGTATAGGCGGCGGTCTTAGTTATATTTTTGACAGTAAATTTGACGGACATTTGAGTGAGGATGCAAAGTTAGGTTCGGCAAATGCTTTTGTTGCCATAAAGCCGATATTGGCGGAAAACGGATTGGTGGATAAAGTGTATTTGTTAGGTCAGTTAGGTATGGGTGTTACAAATTATAACGGCGATAAGAAAGATTTTTCAGAGACCGGTTTGTATTGGGGAGCAGGATTTGGTATAGAAAAATGGTGTATAATTGTTGAAGTTTTATATTCCGTAAATTATTGGGATCATTCCGGTAGCGAATGGGATTCCGGTTGGTCTTTTACAAACAGAAGATTGGCAATTAATGCAGGTTTGAAGTTTGGGTTATAATGTTATATATAAAAAACAATTAAATAAAAGCACAGAAAGGAAAATATTCTTTCTGTGTTTTTTTATTTGTTTTTTTACTTTGGCGAAACGACTTTATCTTTTAAATTATAACTTTGTATTTGGCTCAATCGAGTACCAATCGCTATCGCTTACTTTTACGTACACTTCATTCTCCAAATACTTCGTTATAATTTAAAATCTTAGAAGTCTTCGGGAGCAACCAACAACAAAGTTTGTCATTCTGAACTTGATTCAGAATCTATAAAATATATGTCCGCAGGACACCGAAATTACTAATTACTAATTTCTAATTACTAATTATTTTAGGTTACTTCGTTATAATTTAAAATCTTAAAAGTCTTTGAAAGCAAAGAACAAGGTGTAAAATCTTTTCTGTTTTTACATTCTTTTTATTTTTGTATAATATCTTTATTAAAAGTTATAGGATAAAAAAATGAACGAAGAAAGAAAAGAAAAATTAGCTTGTGAACTTTTGGCATTAAGTGTATTCAGAAATATACTTAACACTAAAACCATGCAATCGTTTGTTTCTTTCTTAACCGAAAAAGAAAATTTACAAAAAATGAAATTATTCGGTGAGTTTGTTTATTCTTTGGCAGAGTATAATTATTCATTTTCAAACTTTTTATCTAATGCCGTTTTAACAGACGAAAACAAATATATTTTGTCTATAGCACAAAAAAAAGAAGTATCTGAAATTCTTTTGGAAAATACAACAAAAGAGTTAAAGATATTTTCCGAACTTTCAAAATTTTCGGTAGAAGACTTATTTTCAAAAAACGATTTTAAATATATTCCTAAATTCGAAAATACCGAAACAGACTTTATAAAACTTTACGAAAAACAAATAAAAAATATTTCTAAAGTTGGCTACGGCATTTTTGCCACAGCAAAAATGTTTAAAGTGTTGGACGAACAAATTATACCTATAAAATCCGCGGACGAAATTTCCGCAGACAGTTTTATCGGTTATAAAGAGCAAAGAAAAGAAATTTTCGATAATACAAAAGCTTTATGTGAAGGGAAACCTGCCGCAAATATCTTATTATATGGAGATGCCGGTACAGGAAAATCTTCTACCGTTAAAGCTTGTGCAAACTTCTTTTATAAAGAAGGTATAAGACTTATAGAAATAAGAAAAGACCAACTTTTAAGTTTATCTTATATTATGGGAAAAATTGCGGATAATCCGTTAAAGTTCATAATATTTATAGATGATCTTTCTTTTAATAAAAACGACGATAATTTCAGTATGTTAAAAGCCGCACTTGAAGGTTCAGCTTCCGCAAAAGCAAATAATGCGGTAATATACGCAACAAGTAACAGAAGACATATAATAAAAGAAAGTTTTACTGACAGGCGAAACGAAGATGATATTCATATTAACGATACAATTCAGGAATTAACATCTCTTTCGGACAGGTTCGGTTTAACCGTATATTTTGAAAAACCGAACAAAAATCTTTATCTTGAAATAGTGTTTGCTCTTGCCAAAAGAAACAATATTAAAACAGATAAAGAAGAATTATCTCTTAAAGCGGAAACTTTTGCTTTAAACAGAGGTAACCGTTCTCCCAGAATAGCAGAACAATTTATAAACAGTTTAATATTGTAAGTTTTTAAAATTTAACCGTTTTAGGTTCTTGAGTGAAAGAATAAAAAGTTGCCGTTACATCTTTTAAGTAAAGAACCTGTGTATTGTCATCGTCTGCTTTATATATTTTTTGTAACATCGGATAATTGTCAAGCATGTGTTGCTTTGCTTCTCTTCTGTCATCATTTACGGCTGTAGCTTCTATTCTTATCCAAGTTGTACCGTCAAAAGCACAAATTTCTATTTTAGGATTTTGTGCTATTTGTTTTGATACATTTTTTATTTTTCCTGTTTGAATATATAACTTGTTCTCAAATAAATCTATTGTTCCGAAAGGTCTTACTCTGGGTTGATCGTTTTCTACCGTTGCAAGATAATAAGTTTGGCATTTTTTTAAAAAATCATAAACTGTTTTCATATCGCCGTTCTCCTCGTTTTTTGTTTGTGTTGCTTCTGTTTTATCTTTTTTTACAACATCTTGTTTGTTTTGTTTTTTAGCATAAGCCGTTGAACATAAACATAAAGCCAATAAAGCAAATAATAAAATTTTTTTCATTGAAAAACTCCTGAAATAAAAATTATAACTTTTATTTATTTTATCAAAAAATTTTTAATAAAGTTATATGTTTTATTTTTTTATTCATAAAATGTAAAATTGTTTTATATGAAAAAATATATAAAAAAAATATCATTTGCCTTTTTATCTGCAGTAACCATATACGGCTTGTTTTTTGCGGACGGTTGGATAAAAGGTAATTTTCATGTTATAACCGAAAATGAAGCATATCGTTCAAGACAGCTTGATAAGCAATTACTTAAATATTATGTAACCAAATATAATATCAAAAGCATCATTAATCTTCGCGGAGCAGAACCCGGAAAACAATGGTACGATGATGAAATTGAAGTTTGTTCAAATTATAAAATAAAACATTACGATTTGGATATGGCTATGGATAAAGAACCTGCAAATGAGCAAATAGAAACACTTATATATTTTTTTAAAACTGCACCGAAACCCGTATTTATACATTGTTTGGGCGGTTCGGACAGAACGGGGCTTGCTTCAACTTTATGGAAAATGGTTATGAATAAAGAAGATAAACATAAAGCCGCAAAACATATGTTGTTTTTTTACGGGCATATGCCATTCGGTAAAGCAAGAGTTTTAGACAGATGGCTTTGGAATAATGAGATAGATGATAACGGTGTTGTCGTTAATTCCTAAATGTTGTTTTTATTTCCGTTTATCGGTTCTTCTATATCTGTGTACATCAAATTTTGTATAATATAAAAATATGGAAAATAAAAAATCTGAACTATTATTGCCTGCCGGTTCCATGAGCAGATTAAAAACCGCTGTTTTGTATGGAGCTGATGCCGTGTATTCAGGTACTCCGGATTTGTCTCTCAGAGCCAGGTCTTCTTTTCCGCTGGAAGAACTTAAAGAAGGTATAGAGTTCGTTCATAATGCAAACAAAAAAATTTATCTTACATTAAATTTGTTTTCTCATAATAAAGATATAGAAAAACTCGGAAAATTTGTTGATACGATAAAAGAATTAAATCCTGACGGAATTATAATTTCAGATCCGGGAATTTTTCAGTATGTTCATGAAAAATTGCCCAAGATGCCTCTTCATATTTCCACGCAGGCAAATGTTTCTTCGTATCTTACGGTGGATTTTTGGCGGAAAATGGGTGCAAGTCAATGTGTGTTATCAAGAGAAACAAGTTTTAATGAAATTCTTGAAATAAAACAAAAGTGCCCTGATATAAAAATAGAGATGTTTATACACGGTGCAATGTGTATAAGTTATTCTGGAAGATGTTTGATTTCCGCTTTTATGGCTTCAAGAACGGCAAATCAGGGAGCATGTGCACATTCTTGCAGATGGAAATATAAAATGTATCTTGAAGAAGAACAAAGGCCTAATCAATTTTATCCTATAGAAGAAGATGATAAGGGAACATATTTTTTTAATTCAAAAGATTTATGTTTGATGCCGAAATTAAACGAAATATTGGCGGCAGGTATAGATTCTTTAAAGATAGAAGGAAGAACAAAAACGGAATATTATGTTGCACAAACAGCAAGAATTTACAGAAAAGCAATAGATGATTATTATGAAAATCCGACAGCTTGGAATTATGTTAAATATATGAATGAACTTGAAACTTTGCAAAACAGAAGATACACATTGGGCTTTTTTAACGGAATACCCGATGATTCCGCGCAAGATTATAACGATACATCAAGTAAAAGTGACTACAGAAACTGCGGTTTTGTAAGAGAAATTTTTGAAGATTATGTTATTTTTGAATTGAGACATAAAATTTCAAAAGGTGATGAAATAGAATTTTTATCTCCTTACATATTTGAACCTTATAAAATAAAAATAGGGGATATTCAAATAGCAAATTCTAAAAAGATTGTTGATACTTTATCTCCGGGACAACTCAATATCGCCGCAAAAATCAGTATTGATAAAAAAGATATCGGTTTGTTTCCAAAATATACTATTGCAAGAATAAAAATTAAATGAAACAGATTTTGTTGCTTTTAGCTGTTATAATTTTTTTGTTTATAAGTTTTGAGATGTTGTTGAGAGTTAATTATTATGTTCTTTTAGCATTTAATAAAGCCGAAAACAAAGATGTTTCAGTTTATAAAGAAAAAAGAAAATATAAATTAATGCTTGTGGAAACTTTTGTAAATGCAAATAAATATGTACAGAGTAAGTCGATACAGTTGGTAAAATAATGTCTAAATTAAAACTTGATTTACACGATATTTTCAATAAAGGTAAAGAAATAGATAAAGCCTTAAACGATATAATGCAACAGGCTGTAAATAAAAAAATAGACGAAGTGGAAATTATTCCGGGTAAAGGCAGCGGACAGTTAAAAAAGAGAGTTATAAGATTTCTTAATGATAAACAAATAAAAATTTTATATGATAGATATAAAGTGGATAATGTTAATTTCGGTAAACTTACCGTATATTTTAAACATAAATAAAATATGGGAGAATAGAATATAATGCAAAATTTTATAATAGTAGCGATAATGAATTTCTTTGCTTTGTTGTTGGTTTCAAATATTATGCACGGTATTGTTATAGACGGTTGGCAAACTTTTATAGCGGCATCTATAGTGTTATCTTTTATTAATTTGTTTTTAAAACCGATATTAAAAGTTATATTTTTGCCTATAAATATAATAACATTGGGCTTTTTTACATTAATTATAAATGCAGTTATATTATATTCTACATCCGGTATAGTAAAAGGTTTTTATGTAAAAGACTTTTTTTCCGCTTTTTGGGGAGCATTGCTTTTAAGTATAATTTATCTTCTTTTGGAAACTTTTATTATTAAAAGAAATATAAGAATATTGAAGTTTCATGATCATAATGATGAAAGAGAAGAAAACCATAAAACAATTGATTCTCAGGTTATAGATGTTGAAGAAATAAAAGATGATGAAAAACAGGGTTAAATAAAATGATAACTAAACAATTGATAGAAAGAATTTATTCGGCAGCAACAATTTTAAGATGGAACGATCATATAAGACCGTTTGATTTTTTTGAGATAGATAAACAGGCACATAAAATTATAATTGCATATATAATTGCAAAGTTTGACGAGCAGGAAAATAAAAAAATCGATTGGCTGAAATTGATAGAAGGCTCGATTTTTGAGTTCTTTCACAGAATAATGCTTACGGATTTAAAACCTGAAGTGTATAAAGAGATAATGTCAAAAAAGAGTAAAGATTTAAATGCCTGGGTTTTGGAAAATTTAAAGCAGGATATAATACCTTTGGGAAGTAATTTTTGTGAGAGACTTGAAAAATTTTTGTTCGATGAAAGTTATGCCGAATATGAAAAAAGAATACTTGCCGCCGCACACGATTTTTCTACAAAATGGGAATTTGGAATTATTTTTCCGTGGAACAAAATGCTTTACGGTATAGATAAAACAAAAGAGACGGTAGAAAGTTGTGTAACGAAATATCAGGATTTTGCCGGTATAAGAAAATTGGTAATGAATAAAAAATATTACGGATTTTTGGATTTGTGCGGACAGTTAAGGTTTCAACAAAGATGGGCACAGGCTTTCAGACAGCCGAAAACAACGGTTTTGGGACATATGTTTGTTGTTGCAATATTTTCTTATTTGTATTCTTTGGAAATCGGTTTGAATGCAAAAAGATGTTACAATAATTTCTTTTCCGCTTTGTTTCACGATTTACCGGAAATATTAACTAAAGATATTGTAAGTCCGGTAAAATATTCCGTTGAAGGATTGGAAAATATTATAAAGGAATTTGAAAATAATCAGGTTGAAGAAAGAATTTTGCCGTTGCTTCCGGAAAGTTGGCATTTTGAGATGAAGAGTTTTATACAAAATGAGTTTGTAAACAGAATTGTAAAAAACGATGAAGTTAAGGTTGTTGATAATATAGACAAAAGTGAAGTTGATGCAATAGACGGAAAACTTGTTGAGATTTGTGATAAATTATCGGCATATATAGAGGCAAGTCTTGCTTTAAGATACGGTATTCGTTCCGAGATGTTAAATAACTCCAAAAATAAATTATACAGTAAATATTCAAATACAAAAATAGAAAACCTGGATTTTAAATATGTGTTTGACTATTTCTAATATCCTTCGTCTTCTTCCGTTTCTTCCGTTTTCAAGTTGCTGTCGTTGGTTATTAAATCTTTTTGTGTGAGATATTTTTGCGGGGCGGTGCCTTCCAAAAATGCTTCCAAATAAGCATTCGGTGTTTTGCTTAATGCAAGTAATCCGGTTTTCGGGTCTATTAATGCCCATTCTATTCCTTGTTTAGGTTGAGGGAAATCCGTTACGGGATATCCTTTAAGGGCTTTTCTCATAAAGTCAGTCCATAGAGGACAAGCAACTGTTCCTCCGGTAGCTTTTTTACCTAAAGAAAATCTGTCATCATATCCGACCCAAACACCTGCAACAAGGTCGGGGGTAAAACCTACAAACCAAGCATCCGCACTGTTATTTGATGTTCCTGTTTTTCCGGCACAAGGTCTTCCTAATGCTCTTGCCGCAAAACCGCTTCCTCTTTCAACAACACCTCTGAGAAGGTTTGTCATTATATATGATGTTTGTTGTGATAATACTTCTTGTTCTTTAGGAATGTTGTATTCCAAAATTTTACCGTTTTTATCTATGACTTTTGTAATAAAATACGGTTCTGTTCTTATACCGCCCGATGCGATTGTTGAAAAAGCACAAACCATTTCCTGTAAAGTCACATCGCTTGAGCCCAAAGCAAGAGACAGAGTGTTTATTAAAGGACTTTTTATTCCCATTTTTCTTGCATAATCAATTACTTTGGAAGGGGAAATTCTGTTGATTGTATCAATTGCACATATATTTAAAGATCTCGCCATTGCTTCTCTCAGTGTAACTTGTCCTCTGTATCTTCCGCCGTAATTTACCGGATACCAAACTTTCATCGGATCTACCAGTTCTTCAGGTGTCATTTTTTCGGCAAGAACCTCAACATAAGTTAATTTTCTTGATACTAAATTCCATTTATCTCCGTCAAAAGTAAACACCATAGGTTCATCTTCAAGTAAAGTTGCAGGGGTCATTAATTTGGAATCTATTGCCGCGGTATAAAGGAACGGTTTAAACGAAGATCCTGCTTGTCTTTTTGCTTGAGTTGCTCTGTTGAATTTTGTTTCTTCAAAGTCTCTGCCGCCAACCATTACTCTTATTGCACCGCTTTTCGGGTCAACCGCAAAAATTGCACCCTGTACTTTTTTCAATTCTATATTTTCTTTTTCAAAAGTAGGTATTTGTTTTGTGTCAAAATCATCCAAATGTTTTTTTAATGCTTCTTCGGCTGCCAATTGCATATTGATATCAAGTGTTGTATAAATTTGAAGTCCGCCTTTATGAAGCACTTTTGAGCCGTATTTCGGTTCAAGCAATATTCTTAAATATTCTATGAAGTAATGTCCCGTATCTTGTTTTTCTTCAAACTTTTTGTCCGGAATAGGAGCATTGTTTGCTTCTTCTTCCTGTTCTGCGGTTATATAACCCAATTCTTTCATTTTTGATAAAACAACGGCTCTTCTTTCTTTGGCTTTTTGCGGATTTTTTAACGGTGAATAGTAATTAGGTGCTTTCGGAAGACCGGCAATTAAAGCACTTTCTGCCAAATTCAAATCTCTTACCGATTTTCCGAAATAAATTTTTGAAGCGGATTCTGTTCCGTATCCGCCGGCACCGAAATATATTTGGTTTAAATACATTTGAAAGATTTCTTCTTTTGTGTATTCTCTTTCAAGTTGTACCGTTAAAATAAGTTCTTTTATTTTTCTTAATATTGTTCTTTCCGAAGTTAAAAATATTGTTTTTGATAACTGTTGAGTTATTGTAGAACCGCCTTGCCTTACGGTTCCTTTTAATGTGTTTATAAAAGCGGCTCTTAAAATACCTTTAGTTGATATGCCCCAATGATTGAAAAAGTCGTTATCTTCAATAGCCAAAAAAGCATTTTGTAAATCGGTAGGTATTTCCTGAAGAGGAACCAATACTCTTCTTTCAACAAATAATTCGGTAATAAGATTTCCGTTTCTGTCAAAGATTTTTGTTACTATGCTTGGAGTATAATGTTCCAGGTTTGAAATCGGAGGCAAACTTTTTATTATCTTTTCCGTAAATATTGCAAAAGCGATAAGTAAACCTGAACATATTATTGTTAATATAAGAATATATTTAAATTTAAATAATTTCATAATTGTATATTATACTTGAAAAATAATTATTTAACAATTTTTTTTGATTTGTTTTTACAATAATGATTACAAAGATGTTTTATGGGACAAATATCGCATTTAGGCCTTCTTGCTACACAAACTCTTCTTCCTAAAGTTTGTATTTCAAAAGATATATTTCTCCAATTCTTTTGCGGAATTATTTTCATTAAATCTTTTTCTATCTTTTTCGGATCGGAATTTTTGGATAAACCTATAAGATTTGTTAATCTTATAACATGTGTATCAACTGCAATTCCTACATTTATTCCGTAACCGCTGCCCAAAACTATATTTGCCGTTTTTCTTGCAACACCTTTTAATTTTATAAGTTCTTCCATTGTATCGGGAACTTTACCGTTATATTCTTTAAGAATAATATTTGCAGTCGCAATTATATTTTTTGCTTTGTTTCTGTAAAATCCCGTGGATTTTATATCGTTTTCAAACTCTTTTATATCCGCATCGGCATAATCTTTGATAGTTTTGTATTTTTTAAATAGTGAAGATGTAACAATATTTACTCTTTTATCGGTGCATTGTGCGGAAAGAACCGTAGCAACCAACAATTCAAATACGGTTGAAAAGTTCAGTGCGATATCAACATTTCCGTATTCTTTATCAAGTATTTTTATTATTTCATTTACTTTTTCTTGCTTCATTTAATACCTTTAAAACATCTTCGTGTAATATATTATTTGATGCAACAAGAGTGTCTTTGAAAAGGAAATCTTTTTTACCGAAAAAATCCGTAATTTTTCCGCCGGCTTCTTTTACGATAACTGTTCCCGCCGCAATGTCCCACGGCTTAAGTCCTTCTTCCCAAAAAAAATCAAACCGTCCGCAAGCTACATAAGCCAAATCCAAAGCCGCGGAGCCCAATCTTCTTAAACCTTGAGTTTCAAGCATTATGTTTTTGAAGTTTTTTAATACTCTGTTCGGTTTTTCTTTTACATAATAAGGAAAACCGGTAACCGGTAGAGCTTTAATCATTTCTTTTATGTCTGAAACATGAATTTTTTTATTGTTTAAAAAAGCGCCTTTATCTTTTTGACCGACAAACATTTCTTTTAATGCCGGAGCATATATAACACCGCAAATTATTTCTTCTTTATATTTTAATCCTATGGAAACTGCAAAATTCGGTACACCGTGAATATAATTTACCGTTCCGTCAAGCGGATCTATAATCCAACAGTAATCGCTTTCGTTTGATTTTAGGTTTGTGTCTTTTTCTTCTGCTATTATATTATGTAAGGGAAAGTATTGTTTTATATTGTTAACTATGGTTTCCTGTGAATTCTTGTCTGCAATTGTTACGGGATCAATTCTTCCTTTGTATTCGATATTTTTTATTTTACAAAAATGATTCAATAGAATTTCGGCACCTTTTTGTGCACTTTCTATTGCTATGTTGGTAAAGTTATTAAATTTCATAAGGATAAAATCTTATTAAAATAAAATAAGTCCGTTCTAATTAAAGAAAGGACTTTTTTATAAAACTTGGCGGGAACGACGGGATTTGAACCCGCGGTCTCTGCCTTGACAGGGCAGTGTGTTAAACCAGGCTACACCACATTCCCAAGCGCGACCTGCAAATTATATAATAAATTTTTTTTAGTGTCAAATAGTATTTTATATGTTATTGTAAGATTTCACAAATATTTCACAAATATTTGAAGGTTTTTATAGAAAATAAAGATACAATATATATAGGTAAAAAGACATATTAAATATATACAAAATAAAAGGGGAAACTCAAGTGACAAGAAAAG